>OIYX01000009.1_pt1 | contig 63557 bp, 55 predicted proteins | sample 1588431 | NCBI WGS metagenome assembly OIYX01 (sample SAMN03283241) | human gut metagenome | biome: human-associated habitat; material: feces | host: Homo sapiens | place: Peru | collected 2012
CCACCGCACTTCAAACCTACGCGCAACTTGCTGACAGGAACTTCCTGGCGCTTGTCAGTTTTAGCCTTGTCGTAGAGCTGCCAGAGCATATCCATACCCACTTCCAGTTCATCGCCTTCTACCTTCTGGGTCACGAGCAACTTGATGCGGTCCTTGTCATAGTCGCCGAGCATCTTCATGAAGTCATCAGGCTGATTGTTCTCACATCCGAGTGAAAGAACGAGTACAGCACCAGCGTTTGGATGGAGGCAGATGTCACGGAGCACCTTGCGAGTATTCTCGTGGTCGCCAGAGAGCTGAGAGCAGCCGAAGTTGTGGTGCCAAGCATGGATGGCATCAATGCCCTCGCATTTTGTCTCCTCCTTGAGTCGCTCAACCAGTTTTTCTGCTACGCCATTCACGCAGCCTACGGTAGGAACTACCCAGATTTCGTTTCTTACACCGACTTCACCATTCTTGCGCACGTAGCCCATGAAAGTGCGGTCTTCCTTCTCGATGTTCAACTGCTCATCTACAGGATTGTAAGTATATTCCAAAGTGCCGGCAAGGTTGGTCTTGAGGTTGTTCTCGTTGACCCACTCACCCTGTTTCAGATCTTTCTTAGCATGACCGATAGGGTAGCCGTACTTGATGATGTCCTTTCCTTCAGGCGCATCGTCAATGAGCACTTTGTGTCCGGCAGGAGTATCCTGCAAGAGGGTGATAGACTTGCCATCTACTTCGATGGTCTCGCCCTTCTTCATAGGGCACAAGCAAACCACTACCGAGTCGGCAGGGTTAATTTTGATAAAGCTTGATTGTTTCATCTGTAGTTGTGTTTTTTTTATTTATAATTACATAAAATTCTATTTATTCTTATTTAAAAATATCCCCAGAATCTTCCTACAACTGCGTTCTGCGGTAGAAGTCGATATTCTCCTTCATCAGCAGCTCGATAGGCATATAGTTGACTGGTGTTACTTTTTTCTTGAGGACAAGTGCCCGGAAGAGCGTCTCCACACAGTTGTATCCTTGCATATAGGCATGCTGTGCGATAAGGAAGGAGATGCTACCTTCTCTCAGACATCTTGCATTCTTCTCCACCATATCATATCCCATAATTTGAACATCACGGCGGTTGGTCTTCAGCAGGAAGTCACCCACGATATGAGCCTTCGAGGTCAGGGTGATGCAATGATGTGTATCAGGATTGGTGGCAAAGTATTTCTCCAGCATCTTCATGAACTCAGCGCGGGAACCATTAAGTGGCAGGTCAAGCACATTGATCTTGACGCTTGGGAAATGGTCGTGCATATAGTGACGGAACCCTACCTCACGGTTGTCCTGTTGCTTGCTGACCACGATTCCGTTCTTTGTCTGTCTCATCAGCATAATCTCCTTTTCTTTGAAAGCAAGCATCATGAGCATCTTGGCAGCGAAAAAACCACTGCAGAAAGAATCCTGTCCGAAGAAGGAAAGTGGGCGGAGATCAGGCATGTAGGAGTCGAGCAAGATGAACGGAATGTTCAACTCATGCAACTGGTCGGTAAACGCTCTGGTTATTTCAAGAGATGAAGGTACGACGATGACCCCCTCCGGCTTTTCTTCGACGATAGCCTTTCCCTGTTCGATGAAAGACTCCTCGCAGGAGCGCTCATAGAAGTTGATCTTCACGTTGATGTGAAAATCGCGTTTGCTTTCCTCACATTTGCGTGCACCTTCCTCTATCTCCTCCCAGTAAGCCTCTGATTCATGCTTCGGAAGTAGCAAGTAGAAGGTATATGACTTGTTGTACGCCAGAGCACTGGCATACATGTTAGGCTGATAGTTCATCTCCTTGAGCGCCTGTTCCACTTTTTCGCGGGCAGGTTTGGAGACATTAGGTCGGTCGTGGAGAACTCTATCGACAGTACCTACAGATACGCCCGCCCTTTCAGCGATATCCTTGATTCTTATTTTTTCGGCCATGTTTTAAGCGTTTGCTGGTTTTTTACCAAATTATTGTTTAACTTTTACATGATGCACTTTCTTTCACGTGCGTACATTAATATAATATATGCAGATATTCTTGTGTACTGTGCGAAGAAGGTAATTCAGAGAACTTCCATTTCCCGTGTGTACGTCCACATATAGAATATTCGGTACAAATTTACAATAAAAAATTGAATTGTGCGAATGCACAGCAACTTTTTTGCACAAAAACTAAAAAAAAACACGATTTTGTTTCGTTATTTGAGAAATTATGATTATTTTTGCCACGATATTCGGAACAGAATGCAAATTATTTGATACTGAATTCGAAGAACAACTATAAAGAAACAAATTAAAAAACATTTCAAGCAATGGCAAAAATTGTAACATTAGGTGAGATCATGCTTCGTTTGTCTCCAGAAGGTAATGATCGTTTTATCCAGAGTGAATCATTCCGTATCATCCCTGGTGGTGGTGAGGCTAACGTAGCTGTCAGCGTAGCTAACTATGGTCATGAGGCTTACTTCGTGTCTAAGTTGCCTAAGCATGAGATTGGTCAGATTGCACTTAACGCTCTCCGTCGTTATGGTGTGAATACCGATTTTATTGCTCGTGGTGGCGACCGTGTTGGTCTCTATTATGCAGAGACAGGTGCTTCTATGCGTCCTTCTAAGGTGATCTATGACCGTGCTCATAGTTCTATCGCAGAGGCAGATCCATCTGATTTCGATTTCGACAAGATTATGGAGGGTGCTCAGTGGTTCCACTGGAGTGGTATTACTCCTGCTAAAGATTATGGAGGGTGCCCAGTGGTTCCATTGGAGCGGTATTACTCCAGCTATTAGCGACAAGGCTGCTGAGTTGACCAAGTTGGCTTGTGAGGCTGCTAAGCGTCACGGTGTAACTGTATCTGTTGACCTCAACTTCCGCAAGAAGCTCTGGACTTCAGAGAAGGCTATCTCTGTTATGCGTCCATTGATGCAGTACGTAGATGTTTGCATCGGTAATGAGGAAGATGCTCAGCTCTGCTTGGGCTTCAAGCCAGATGCTGACGTAGAGGGCGGTAAGACTGACGCTGAGGGATACTATGGTATCTTCCAGGGTATGATGAAGGAGTTTGGCTTCAAGTATGTAGTTTCTACACTTCGTGAGTCTCTCTCTGCTACACACAATGGTTGGAAGGCTCTTATCTATAATGGTAAGGAGTTCTACCAGAGCAAGCACTATGACATCAACCCAATCATCGACCGCGTAGGTGGTGGTGACTCTTTCTCTGGCGGTTTGATCCACGGTCTCTTGACTAAGGATACTCAGGCTGAGGCTTTGGAGTTTGCTGTAGCAGCTTCTGCATTGAAGCACACTATCCCTGGCGACTTCAACTTGGTTTCTGTTGACGAGGTAGAGAGTCTTGCTGGTGGTAACGCTAATGGTCGCGTTCAGCGATAAATGAAGTGAAGAGGGAAGAGTGAAGAATTCATTTGCTCTTCCTAATTTAATATTTAACATTTAACATTAAAACAAAAATGGCAAAGTTTAGCAAAATGCAGGTCATGGCAGCCATGAAAGAGACTGGTATGGTTCCTGTATTCTTCAATAAGGATATTGAAATTTGCAAGAACGTCATCAAGGCTTGTTATGAGGGTGGCGTACGTGTATTCGAGTTTACTAACCGTGGTGATTTCGCTCACGAAATCTTCGGTGAGTTGGTAAAGTGGGCTGACAAGGAGTGCCCAGAGATGATCCTTGGTGCTGGTACAGTTGTTGACGCTGGTACAGCTTCTCTCTATCTCCAGTTGGGTGCCAACTTTATCGTAGGTCCTAACTTCAACCCAGAGATTGCTCCTGTATGCAACCGTCGCCTGGTTCCTTATTCTCCAGGTTGTGGTTCTGTAACTGAGATCAACAATGCTCAGGCTGCAGGTTGCGATGTAACTAAGGTATTCCCTGCAGGTAACGTAGGTGGTCCTTCATTCGTTAAGAATGTAATGGCACCTTTGCGCTGGAGCAATATCATGGTTACTGGTGCTGTAGAGCCAACTGAAGAGAACTTGACTCCTTGGATCAAGGCTGGTGTTCTCTGTGTAGGTATGGGTTCTAAGCTCTTCCCTAAGGAGACTGTAGCTGCTGGCGACTGGGCTGCAGTTACTGCTAAGTGTAAAGAGGCTCTTGGCTATATTGCCAAGGCTCGTGGTTAATCTGCAAATTGATGGCTTAGTGGCCACTTTTAAAGATATATATAAGTTCAGCGCCTCCATCTTGATGATGTTGGCGCTGTTTTTCTATTCAGCTTGTGGTCCTTCTCATAAACAGGAGGTGGACCGGTTGAATACTCTTTCCTATGCCTATCACTATCGTAACCTTGATTCAACTAAGATGTTGGCACAGAGAGCTTTAGCGCTTTCTGATGACTATAGCGCAGGATATGCTGAGGCTTGCAATAACTTGGCATTCGTAGAGATGGCAAAGATGAACTACAAGGAGGCTCGCCGATGGCTCGGTCTTGTGGAAGAAAAGAGCAACAACCAACTGGAGCTTCTCATTGCTGATGTGCAGATGATGCGCATCTGTCAGCGGGAATCTCATAACAAAGATTTTTATTCCTATCGCGAGAAAGCGATGGTGCGCTTGCGCCGTTTGGGCGAGGAGGCTTCCAATCTGCCACCCCGTGAGCGTCGACGTGCCACCTATGCTCATAGCGAATTTGATATCGTTGACGCCACTTATTGTTATTACGTCGGTCTGGAAGAACCGATGCTGAAGGCTTTGAACGATATCGATGCGGATGCACTTGAAGCAGATACTGCCCAGTATCTCAATTATCTATATAATATCGGGTCGGGTGGTGCCATCACCAATGGTACGTCTGAACAGATAGCACAGACGGAGTTTGACTATCTGATACAGTGCTATATGTTGGCTTCTGCCGGACGAGTTGTCATGCCTGATGGAACAATGGTTGGCGGTTATCCTTACTGGCAGGCTAATGCCCTTCAGTCTATCAGTGAACATCTGCAGAAAGCCAAGATGCGGGATTTCCTTATCCGAAACAACCTGCCGGCTATCCAGTATCTGAATGTAGAACAGATGCCGGATACGCTCTTAGCGGGTAACTTAGCTCAGCGTGCGCTGAACCTTTTCATCTCCTATGGTGATACCTACCAGATAGCAGGCGGTTACCGTACATTAGCTGAATGTTACTTTGCTATAGAGGATTATAATTCTGCAGGCGACTGTCTGCTCCGTGCCCTGCAAGTGAGCAAGAATATCAAGTCAGCTCCCGATCTGGTGGCTTCTATCCGTGAACGACTTTGTCTGGTATATTCTGCGCTCGACAATAAACAGCAGAGTGACTACAACCGTAATATCTATCTTGACTTACAGGAGCGAACCCGGCAGGACAAGCAGTTGGAAGCTCGCGCCACCTTGCTTGATGATAATGCCCTGCAGCTTAATCTCATCATATCAGCGGTGCTCGCCATGATATTGCTCGTGGTCATCCTCCTGTATCTCTTCGACCGTATGCGAAGAAGAAAGATACAGTCTAAACCGCTGTCATCCCTGCTTGAACCATTAGAGCAGTGGAAACAACGTAATGCGCAGTATATCAATGATATAAATGAAAGAAAAGAAGAATTGGATGAAGAGATATCCATCGCCCGTTTGCATCTTGATGACAATAAAAAACGTAATCTGGAGCAGCGTGCCAAGGTCTCTTTAGTGAATAGCATCACACCTTTTATAGATCGCATGATTCATGAGGTGGATAAGTTGGCAGAGGATGATGAAAGTACCCCGGATGAGGTGAAACAGGAGCGGTATGAGTATATCTCAGAACTGACGGATAAGATCAACCAGTATAACACCATCCTGACCAACTGGATTCAGATGCGACAGGGAACTTTGAATCTCCGTATCGTCTCTTTCCCTCTCCAACCGCTTTTCGATATTGTGGCAAAGGGCAAGATGAGTTTCCTGATGAAGAAGATAGAACTCGATGTGCAGCCAACTGCAGCTAAGGTGAAGGCAGACCGCACCCTGACGCTCTTTATGATCAATACGATAGCCGACAATGCACGCAAGTTTACTCCTGCTGGAGGTAAGGTTACTGTTTCTGCAGAGGAACATGATAAATACGTAGAAATCGTCATCGCTGATACCGGTAAGGGAATGGATGAGGAACAATTGGCTCATGTATTCGATCGTACTTATACGGGCGGTCATGGCTTCGGACTCCTCAACTGCAAGGGTATCATCGAGAAATATAAGAAGGTGAGCAGTATCTTCAATATCTGTCATATTGAGGCAGAGAGCGAAGTGGGAAAGGGCAGCGTGTTCCGTTTCCGACTGCCTAAGGGAATCGGACGGATGATCGTTGGTGTCATTCTTTTGTTGGCATCATCCGTGTCGTCTTTTGCATCCCAGATACATCAGCATACCCAGGCTACCGGAAAGGTTTCCCGAGAACTCACTCTGGCTGATGCCTTTGCCGACAGTGCTTATTATAGCAATATCAATGGTACATACCAGCGTACCTTGGCATTTGCAGATTCTGCCATCTACTATCTCAACCAGCATTATCTGCGCCAGTATCCTCAGGGTAAGAATCTGATGGTGAGCAGTCCAAAACTCTCTCAAGCTGCCGAACTGAAATGGTTTGCTGATAGTGTGACGACCGACTACAGCATTATTCTCGACATCAGAAATGAGAGTGCGGTGGCTGCGCTTGCCTTGCATCAATGGACTTTGTATGATAGAAACAATAAGGTTTATACCAAACTCTTCCGGGAACGGAGTACTGATAATACGCTCCCAGAGTATGTCCGCACGATGAAAAGTTCGGAAAACTCCAAGACGGTAGCTGTCATCCTGCTCTTTCTCCTGTTGTTGCAGTTGCCGATAGCCTACTATCTGCTCTATTATCGCCATGTGGTGACCTATCGCTTTGCGGTGGATCGCATCCGTGATATCAATCTTCTGTTGCTCAGCGACCAGTCTGTACCGGAGAAGTTGAAGCGCATCAGGGAAATATGGAGTAAGAAGTCCCGGCATACCCGTGTCAATTTCCGTTTGGATGAGGTGGTGCATGAGATTGAGGAAGAACTGAAACGTGGACTGGACTTATCGAATGGCAAGGAAGCAGACAATCAACTGCTGGAAGATGAGTTGAGACGGGTGCGATTTGAGAATGATCGTTTGCACGTATCTAATTCAGTATTAGACAATTGCCTTTCTACGTTGAAGCATGAAACGATGTATTATCCGTCACGCATCCGGCAGTTGATAGAGGCATCCCCCGATGATGTAGCTTCTCTGAAAGAATTGGTAGATTACTATAAATCCATCTATCTGATGTTGAGTGCGCAGGCGATGGAACAGGTGGAAACCAATCTGAAGTGTGATGCTGCGCTGAAGGATTATCTCTTCCGGCTGATACAGGAAACCGTGAAGGATCTTGCCAAGGCGCATGGTATTGCCATCACTCAAGTGAAACCGGAAATCAAATCTGTGCATACGGCTTATGCTACCTGCCAGTTTATCTTCTCTGGATTGAGATATGACGACTCCTTGCATCATCTCCTTTTCACTCCGCTCACTGTGGATATGAGATTCTTAGTTTGCCGTCAGATTGTGAGGGAGATGGGAGAAACGACCAATCTTCGTGGCTGCGGTATTCAGGCAAAGCCTTCTGATGATGGATTCCTGCTCATTGAGGTGGTATTGCCGGAGATGTTAGTATAGAAAACATAAATTCAACATAGACTAAAATAAACGACAATGGACAATTTTAAAGTAATCATAGTAGAGGATGTACCTTTGGAACTGAAAGGTACGGAAGGAATTTTCAAAAACGATATACCTGAAGCTGAGATTATCGGAACTGCTGATAGTGAGGTGAGCTATTGGAAACTCATCAAACAGCAGTTGCCAGACCTCGTGCTTCTCGATCTTGGTTTGGGCGGTTCCACTACGGTAGGTGTAGAAATCTGCCGCTATACCAAGGAACAGTATCCTAACGTGAAGGTATTGATTTTCACGGGAGAAATCCTGAATGAGAAGCTCTGGGTGGATGTACTTGATGCAGGTTGCGATGGTATTATCCTGAAGAGTGGGGAACTCCTGACCCGTGGCGATGTGGCTTCCTGCATGAGTGGTAAGAAGATGGTTTTCAATCAGCCTATTCTACAGAAGATAGTGGAACGTTTCAAGAGAAGTGTCAATAGTCAGTTGATGCGCCAGGAGGCTTTGGTCAATTATGAGATTGACGAATATGACGAGCGTTTCCTTCGCCATCTCGCCCTCGGTTATACCAAGGAGCAGATTACCAATCTGCGAGGCATGCCTTTCGGCGTGAAGAGTTTGGAAAAGCGACAGAACGAACTGGTACAGAAACTCTTCCCTGATGGCAACAATGGTATGGGCATCAATGCTACCCGTCTGGTGGTAAGAGCCTGCGAACTGCGCATCTTAGATATCGACAATCTTGAGGCTGATCCGGAGTAAAGAGTAGAATCAAGAAAGATATAGAATAGGATTTAATCAGGAAAAGAATAGAGAGAACGATGAAGAAAATGAAGGTGTTTTCGTATTTGGCTTTAGGTTTGGGCGTGGCGCAAATCCTGCTGATGCTGACTTCGTGGCTGTTGACGGCTGCGATGCCGGAGGACTATAACCGTTCGCTCTTGAGTTCTGAGGGCATCCGCTGGTTCTTCGGTCAGTTCCAGGATAATTTAGCTTCGCCCGTATTAGTGTGGTTGGTGTTGGGTGCTATCGCCTATGGAGCTTTCAGTAGAAGTGGGATTGTTCATTATAAGTCGGATGAATATCGTCAGCGTTTTGCAATGGGTGTAGCAAGTTTTGAGTTGGGTGTGTTTGTGATTATCATGCTGGCGCTCACCCTGTTGCCTCATGCCATCCTGCTGAATGTAATGGGCGGTCTCTTTCCCAGCAGTTTTACGCAGAGCATCATACCTTATACAGCCTTTGCTGTAACCGTAGTCTGCTGCAGTTTTGGTGTTATCAGTGATAACCTGAAGGGAGTGGAGGATATATTCCGCAGTATGTCGTATGGCATTTCTAAGGCTTCTCCTCTCATCGTGCTCTATGTATTCGCCGCCCAGTTGTTCTATTCAGTTCTGTATCTGATATAAGAGCAGTTTTTTGAATAAATTATCAAACGTTTTTTTTATATAACGAAATGAGGCTTCCCGTATTCTCCGTTGCAGGAGAAAGGGGAAGCCTCTGTAAATAACTCTCTATTGGTCCTTTTACCTATGTTGAACCTATTGAACTTTCATCTTTTACTATACTCAATTTTTCAGCATGGTAAATGTTCCGCATTTTCTTGATTTTATAACTCTTTTGTTTTTACTTATATCTTATGATTTTTTGTTTCCAAATTATCTGCGTCCTCCGAAACTGCCGTGAGAACCACCACCATTACTTCTTGTAGGACCACCTACAGAACGGTTGCCACCACCGAAGGAACGAGAACTGTTTCCGAAAGAAGCACCACCGTTTCCTGGATTAGAACGAGGGGTGAAACTTCTGGATGGGCTGGTAGTATTGCCACTGCCAAAGCTGCGCATCATAGAGGAACCATTACCGAAGCTGCCTCCACGGTTGCCACCGAAAGAACCACCAGGTCTGCTGTTGTTTGATGGATTCTCGCGAGTAACGGTAGTACGGGTGCTGCTCTGGCGATTACCGAACTGACGGTTCTGGTTGCTGAAACTGCTACCACTCTGGTTGCCGAAGCCACTATTATTCTGTGGTCTGTTCACACTCTGAGGGCGGTTGTCGTTGTTACGGTTCATATTTCCGAAGCTCTGTCCATTGCCACGACTCATGTTTCCGAAGCTCTGTCCGTTGTTGCGGTTTGAGTTTCCATTATTTCGGTTCATGTTTCCGAAACTCTGTCCACGTCCGAAATCTCCTCTGTTGAATCCGTCACGCATGCCAACTCTTGGATGACCTTCCGGGCGAGGACCACCGAAATCACGTCCGTGATACCAGCTTCTACCACCATTCATTCTCCAACTGTGTCCTCCACGATAAGAAACGTAGAAGTGAGGGCGACCGAAGTAGAAGTAGTCGCGGTGAGGATATCTGGCGTAGATGCCGAAATGCCAGTAACCAGCGTCCCAGTAGAGAGGGCGATAGAAATATGAGGCATTGATGAATGTACGATATTGCCAGTCCAGGAGGATATAGCTCAAGTCCATATTGCGCTGTCTCCAGTAGATTCCATAGAGGTCATCCACTGTATTGACACTCATCAGATAATCGAGGTTGGTTTCGTAAGCAGCCTCATACTGATCGTCTGTGAGGTTCAGCTCGTATGCCATTTTATCTGTCAGGAAGAGAGCTTGCTGGCGAGCCTGCTCGTAACTCATTGCAGATGCAGTAGTAAAGGTCATTGTGACCATTGCTACAAGGGCTAATATAAACTTCTTCATAATCATATCTCTTTATAAATTAGACTTCTTGTTTTATTTCTGCTGCAAAGATACGGCGAAAAATCTAGTAGCGGAAAGGTTTTTCCCTAAAGAGGTGGGGGAAATTCCCTAAAGGTCATTATCTTAATGCAATAACTTATCCCTTATATATAATAAAAGGTGAAAAATTCCGTTATAATTAAAACTTTCGAAAGTAATTATAGATGAAATTTAATCAGACTAATAAGAAAAAAGCGCTTGCTTTTAGTGCATTCCTGCTTTTACCTCTCTCTGTTTCTGCCCAATATCTTTGGCAGGAGGATGTAGATCCGGGTAAGCTGGATTTGGGCAAGGACATTCATTACAATGTGGAGATGCAGGGTTCTTTCTCCAAGGGTAAGACTCCGCTCTGGCTCAATGCCAATAAGCATGGACTCAGTTCGCTGGAGAAGAATAATGGGTATCTCCGTGGTAGTGTCATCCGTCCGTTGGGTACAGATTCCGCTCGTCGTTGGGGCATCGGTTATGGTTTGGATGTAGCAGCACCGATTCATTATACGAGTAATGTAGTAGTTCAGCAGGCTTTTGTGGAAGCTCGCTGGTTGCATGGTGTGCTGAGTATCGGTGCCAAGGAGTATCCGATGGAACTGAAGAATCAGACTTTGAGTAGTGGTAGCCAGGCTTTGGGTATCAATGCTCGTCCTGTTCCTCAGGTTCGCCTGGCTTTACCTGAGTATTGGACCCTTCCTTTTGCCAATCATTGGTTAGCTATTAAGGGACATATTGCCTATGGTAAGATGACCGATGAGAACTGGCAGCACGATTTTACCCAGCGCCAGTCCAAGTATGCTGATGGTGTGCTCTATCATAGCAAGGCGGGATATCTGAAGATTGGAAATGAAGACTATTTCTTCCCGCTGAGCGTGGAGTTGGGACTGGAAATGGCTACGCAGTATGGAGGAACGCCGTATTTAAATGTGGATGGCGTGATGCAGGCAGAACCTGCTCAAGGAGGTTTAAAGGGTATGTGGCAGGCTTTTATACCAGGTGGTTACGATGCTTCTGATGGAGAGTATCATAATGTAGCTGGTAATATGCTGGGCAGTTGGGTGTTCCGTATCAATTATGATGCTGATTCCTGGAAACTTGGATTTTACGGAGATCATTTCTTCGAGGACCATAGTGCTATGTTCTTCCTCGATTATGATGGATACGGTACGGGTGATCAATGGAATACTCATACCAAGCGCCGTTATTATCGATATAAGTTGAAGGACATGCTTCTTGGATTGGAGTTGAATCTCAAATATGGTACTTGGTTGCGCAATGTGGTCTTAGAGTATATTTACACAAAGTATCAGAGCGGTCCTTACAATCATGATCGTACACAGAATATTCCAGACCATCTTGCAGGTTGTGATAACTATTATAATCATTACAATTATCCCGGTTGGCAGCATTGGGGGCAGGTGATGGGTAATCCGCTTTATCGTTCTCCAATTTACAACACTGATGGTAGCATCCAGATTTATAATACCCGTTTTGTTGCTTATCACTTAGGTTTTGACGGTATGCCAACTGAACGTTTCGGATATAGAGTGTTGGGTACATTCCAAAAAGGTTGGGGTACTTATTGGATTCCATTCAATAAAATGCATCACAATGTCAGCTTCCTGGTTGAGGGTGCTTATCACTTTAACCATGATTGGAAGGTGAAAGGTGCGTATGGTATGGATTTTGGAAGCGACCAGATGTTGGGTCATAATGCTGGTTTCCAGTTGACGGTAAGCAAGTCTGGCATCTTTAAACTTTAATAGCGGAGTATGAATATGTTTACGAAAAAATATAAGATTTTTCACGCCATGATGGTAGCTTTTGTAGCTATTAGCATGTTTGCTTTCTCTTCCTGTGAACTGGAATCCAGTGACAATGGCAAGCTTGATGGCTTCTGGCATCTGGAGAGTATTGATTCTCTTGAGAATGGCAAGACGGTTGATATGTCTAAGTTGCATGTCTTCTGGGGAATTGAGTTTAAACTGATTGCGGCAACACAGTATGACAATAATACTGAGCGGATGTATTTCCGCTTTGAGCAAACTTCTGATAGTTTGAAGATTACTCAGGCTTTTATTGATCATGGCCATCAGGACAATGGTGAAGATGGTGGTGATATTCCTTTGACTGAGGTTACCAACGATTTGCGATACTACGGAATCAATAATCTTCCGGAAGGTTTCGCTAAAGAAGCACTCAGCGGTAGCAAGATGATTCTTCGTTCGAAGACCTTGCGATTGAAATTCAAGAAGTTCTAAACGGATTCTTGTTTTGAAAATATTCAAAAGTCGGATTGATGTCAATGTCAGTTCGGCTTTTTTGTTGCTTACAGAAAGTGTTATTTGCTTTTCCATTTTTTTCAATTTTTGTTTGTTATACCAAATTCTGCCACTTCAAGTTCTGAAGGACGCTGCAAAGTTACAGTTTCTCCGGCGCTTACTTATCCCTTTTGATGCTTTTCTCTTTTGTATTTGTTTTCCCAAATAAGTCATTTACCATCTGTAATCAAGTCATTTAGGACAGCGAATCAAGTCATTTAGGACCAGAAAACGAGTTATAAAAAGTGATTGAAAGAAGAATGAGGAAAGTTTACTGATTATCAGTTACTTTCCTCATTTTGATTAAAAGAGATGACGACAAACGAAGACGGAAATATGACAAGATGAGACAGAGGAACGTTACCAACTCGTAACCTATACTTTTGAATGGTACGATTCGAGTTTTGAAGAATGATGTAGGTTATATATAGTAAGGGAATGTACTGATATATAGTGAGTTGCTAATGAGAAACGTAAGTTTTTTGTTGATAAACGAAAATTGTGGCGTTCTGCGGTGAATTGCGTGGCAAGAAAAGACTCTTCAGATATTAATTTTGTACGCAAAAAAAATAATGAAGTTATGAAGAGTACATTTTCAATTATCTTCTACCTCAAAAGACAGGTAGTTAAGAAAGACTGTACTGTCCCAGTTATGGGACGTATCACAGTGGACGGAACACAGGCACAGTTCAGTTGTAAGGTGACGGCAAATCCAAAATTGTGGGACACCAAGGGCGGACGCATGACAGGAAAAAGTATGCTGGCATTGGAGGTGAACCGCAAGCTGGACAAGATGCGTGTGAGTATCAACAAGCATTATCAAGAGATTCTTGACAGAGACAATTATGTGACAGCCGAGAAGGTGAAGAATGCTTTTCTTGGATTAGAATATCGCTGTCAGACTTTGCAGAAGGTTTATGCTCAGTACAATGAGGATTATGAGAAACTCTATAAAGCGGGTATGCGCTCTTGGGGGTCCCTTAGAAAATATAGATGCGTGTACCGTCATCTACAGGAGTTCTTGCAGAGTCGTTATCATGTCAACGACATATCTCTTAAAGAACTGACTCCTGCTTTTATTACGGATTTTGAAGCTTTTCTGCGCACAGATAAACATTTGTGCGAAAATTCACTGTCCGTGTATATGCTGCCATTGCGAACAATGGTGTTCAGAGCGATAGATAATGGATGGTTAATGAGAGATCCTTTCCATGACTATAAGGTGCCGAAAGTAGAGACAACTCGTGGATTTCTGACGAAAGAGGAGATTCATCTGCTGATGAATGCTGAGTTGAAAAGAAAGACCATGCAATTGATAAGAGACCTGTATCTGTTCTGTTGCTTTACGGGATTGTCGTTTGCAGATTTGAAAAATCTGAAAGAGGAACATATACAGACATTCTTTGATGACAGTGAATGGATAATGATCGATAGACAAAAGACGGGTGTGAGATCGACCATCAAATTGTTGGATTATCCAAAATCCATCATGGAGAAATACAGAGGACTATGTGCGGATGGACGAATCTTTCTAGTGCCATGCTATTCTGATTGTCGTGGCATTCTGCTTCGCGTTGCGAAAAGATGTGGCATTACGAAGCACCTGACCTGGCGCATGAGTCGCCATACGATGGCTACGGAGATTTGTCTCACCAATGGTGTGCCAATAGAAACGGTGAGTTCGATATTGGGGCATAAGGATATTAAAACAACACAAATTTACGCAAAAATAACTAAGGAAAAGTTGAATAAGGACATGGATAAGTTATCTTTGCAACTGAATCATATCGAGGAGTATATGGGACATGTAGAACAGAGTGTTGAAAATGACAAGAGTAATCAAATTTCTAAACAAGACGAAGTATGAAAAGACAGGTGATAACAATACAGGAGGACATGGTCATCTACGCACCTCATCATGGTGAGGTGTGGATGACTGCGTGGGAAATAGCTGAGCTATTCTATGTTTCGGGTGTAACAGTGAGAAATACGATTAAACGTATTTTCAAACAGGGAGTCTTGAAAGAATTTGAGGCAGCAAAATATATCACGCTGGATAATGGGAATAAAGCTGATGTATATAGCATGGAAATGGTGATGGCTATTGCTTTTCAGCTGGACACTTCTTGGGCTCAAATCTTTAGAAAATGGATGGTGGAAAGAGTTGTCAACAAAGAAAAGGTGGAGCGTGAATGGCAAAAGACAGAACATCCTATGATTGTTATGATGAACAATAGCAAAGATTTCAACTGAAGTCCAGAATATAGCACAGGTAGAAGCGAATGATCATTATTTGCTTCTACCTGTTTTTGTTTGCGGGACTCTAGTATGAGTTCACCTGGACAGGGTTGCAATATCATCCTCTGTTACATCCAGATACGGGATGTGTTCTTGGACTGTATATCAAGAAAGCCCTGTCGTTCATCCGTAAGATGATGTTGCAGGTAAAGGCAATTGCGGGTAAGGGGGCTTCTGTAGCTGTTGCCCATGAGAAGACGGGTAAGGCTTTGCCTATATGCTGGACGGGGAACGCAGTAGACCTCGTAGAGATGGTATATGGCATCTGCGTGATGGGAAGTGTGAATGACGGCGAAGTGAAATTCAAGGAACTGGCTCAAGCCATGTACCAATTCTTTGGTGTCAAGGCTAAGGACTGCTACCGTTTTTATACCGATATCCGGAGACGTAAGAACTACAGTCGTACTTACTTCCTTGACAGAATGCAGGAGAAGTTGAACGATAAGATGCGACGGGATGATGAATTGGAGAGGATGAAGCGATGAAAATGTAATTGTTTGTTTCTCAAATAAATGAGAGGCAAACAATTATAAATTACTTGCACTTTTTTGAGGGCGTGCATCAATAAACAACATTTCTGTTTGCCCTTTTTCTTTCTTCTTGTGAATATTCAACAATTCATAAAATTGTTTCTTATTTATATTTTCAACAATAATTACAATAAACAGAGCATGATCCGCATTTTCCGCCTTCACATATTGAGGTAATTGTGTTTTGTACCCATGAAGCAAATTTTGATTATCAGATAATTTGACTTCCACAATGGTTTGGCATTGTTGACTTTGTGAAAATTTAAAATCTAATTCGCCAGCTCCACTGTCACTCTCACGGTCAACACTTATATTTATATGCCCAGCCCGCAAATATGTCTGTGCAATATAAATAGAGTTGCCAAACAGATTCTCTTTTAGATTTGCCATTATCTTTCAATAAAATTTTGTACATTCTGTTATCTTCTACAAGATGCTTGAACTGTGTACAAATTTCCTTTGTTATAGAATACACTTGTTCTGGAGTATAACAGTTTTGACAGACACAAGGTATATTTAAAGGATGGCTCGCTACAAGTTCCTCAATCTTGATGTCAAAGTATTCATTGCAATTATCTTGAATAAAATCATATCCTTTTGGTTCTATGTTTTTGGCATAATCAAGAACCGTATTATATGCAGTCTTGTTGCTTATGATAAGATCCTTAAATTGCTTTTTGTTCATTTTTGACATATCTTCCCAAATGCCTTGAATTGCCTTACAGACTTTTCTCCTTATTTTTTTTTTTATAATCACAGACATCATCAATCTCACTCCAGTCTTGGGCGACCTTTAATTCAGTTAAAAAACTTTCTGGAATAAAATAGATCGGTTTGTTGTTGTAAAAAGGGACTTTATATGTCTCGTTGTCAAATTCATACGCAAAACTATTTATACTCAATTCAGAGCAAACCCTTTGGGTATAAGATAAAAAGTTCTTACGTAATATACTGATAATCATGTCACTGATTCTATCTGCACCAATGTTATCTTCAAATAAATGTAATAAAGAAAAAATTTCTAAATCAGTATGTCCTTCACTTATTATAGTATAGGCAGATAAAGCTAGTTGTTTGGACAATTTCCCGCTGATGCCAGAGCCGAACTTTCCTTTTTCAGAAAAGCCAAGTCCTGTATTCGGAATCTCTGAGAATGTAAAATATTCTATCATTTTTCTAAAATGGCAATCTTGCTCTGATGGTGATTTTAAAAATTTTGATAGCGTTACAAATCGTTTGAAATAGTTGATATAGTCGTTATATGCATTGTTAAATTCAGGTATAGATGAATTTTTTAGCAGCATAGGATCTATATGCAGCAAAGAATCATTATCTATAGTACCATCAAAGACACCTTTATTGCGGAGAGCAGAATGTCTGACTCCGCAATATTTACTATAATGAACACCGTTACTTATATTAAATTTCATCATTGATTCTAATTTTTAATACTCTTGTTAATAAATTCTTGCCATCTATTTTTGCCAATCCTTTCCATTAAAGCCTCACCCAGTTCATACACTTTGGTTTCTTTAAGTGCTGGGAAGTAATGTTGCTCCCCAGGTTGAGAGTCCTTGGCTTTTGCGTTAATGATAGCTTGAGCCATCAGTTTTACATATTCAGTTGCAGAAAATCCACCTGGGGTGAGTTTTGACAAAGCAACCTTTACGTTGTGAGACTTAGAACAATCTATATCTTTCAAATCAGTAAGCTTGTGGTATAGAAGCCATACCTCAAAACATGGATTACTGATGGCTATATGACATCCTGGGGTGTTTATGCAGAAACTACCCAATTCTTTTATCATGTCAATAGGCCATTTGTCCACGTCGATAACACACCAGAGAGAGTCACCATCTTCAGCATTCAGCCCCTCTTCTGTCATATACTTTTTCGCTGATGCCAATACATGTGAAGGGGCAGACTCAGTTTGCCTATGCTCCAAGATTCTAACCTTGATACGTTCGAAATTATCGAACGGTGCAAAATAACTTGGTTCTGTCTTTGTACCCTCACATGCGATAACAAAAAGACTATAGTCTCTTGCCTTGGCTTCCTCATGTTTATAGTAGCTGCGTTTTTTATATGGCATACGTCAGTCCTCCCATTTTAAATCCTCTAAATGAGCTAAGAAAGGAATAGCTCCAAAGCGTCCTTTCAAGTAGCCTTTTTGAATGTCCAGATCATTTCGCGGCTTAAAATCATTAAGTGTATAGAAACGAGAACTTTGGTTCTTTCTGTCTTTCTCAACAAACCAAATCTCATCATTTCTAAAGATGGAGCAATCAAGAAGGCATGATTCGTGGGAAGAGAAGATAATTTGTCCAAGGATAGGCAATCCCATCACCTTTTCTACAAACATCTTCAATAGATTGGCATGGATACTCCTGTCAATCTCATCGACAATGATAGTCTTGTCAGACTGCATCAGGTCATAAAGAACTGGCGCAAAATCAAACAATCGTTGTGTACCATCCGATTCCTCTTTTAACTCGAAACTCACAGCCTTGTTGTTTACAACATGACTGGTTGTTATTCTTCGGATCATATATTTATCATCATCTTCTTTTGTAACGCCAATAGTAAAATACTGCGTTTCAATCACACCAGACTCTTCTTTTTTGAGATTAGTCTTGATGTCCTCGAAAATTTTATCCAAAGGCATACCAGTCTGCGAGATAAATTTATCCAAATCATCTTCATGCAACTCTATGTCTTGAATACCTACATCAAAACTTCTTAAGAGCTTTTCTGAAAAATGCTTGAATTTCAGATTTTCGTATTGAGTATCAAAAATTGACGCAGACTTGGTCTCAGGGAAGAAGATTTTCAGATTGTCTTTGAACCATTCCCTGACTCTGTTGATTCTTGGCTCCTTGATAATATCCTCATGTTTGATAAGTAATTCATCATTTTTCAAAATGTTATCTTCCAGCAAACTAACCAATAGAGCCTTTTTTTCATCACCATCGACATATTTCCTGCCCATTTTGACAACAGGTTTGTTTGTCTCTTTAGAGTAGGTACGTTCAAAGACCATTTCATCTTTTTCTACACCTGTTTCGTAAAGCCATTCCTCCAAGCAGAGCTTTGACACATAAGTAACTCCATAGTTATATATTTTATTCTTATAGCTGAACTCTACTGATTGTGAGACAGGAGTAACCTCATCAGAAAATTTATTTCTGATATATCTGATGTCAGAAGGAACTCTACCTTTTAAAACAATGTCACGCAGCAAATTTGCTGCTTTAATCATATTTGATTTGCCAGCACCATTTGCACCGTAAATGACTGAACCTTTCAGAACATTCACGTTGGTGTTAATCTTATGAAGATGGTCTGTATGACTCTTCAAAGATTTTGCAGGCAACATATTGAACTCCGTTTCTTCTAAAAAAGAAAAGATGTTACTAAAGTCGAATCTGATAAGCATAATCTAATCTGTTTTTAATTCTATTGCAAAGTAACGAAAAAATCTCGAAAAATATGCAGTTTATTACAAATATTTATAGTAATTTATATATTAGCGAGATTTTTTCGGTATAAATGCGGTTTTTTACTTCTGTATCAAGTGCTTCAAATTCTCGTCAGCTGTCTTTAATTGGTTATGCAAATTACAGCAGGATACTACATCCAGTATTTTTCTAATTCGTAACCTCTTCTTCTAATGAAACAAAAAGATGTTTCATTTTCAATTACTTACATAAAATAGCGTGTTTTCGGGTCGTAATCAAGTCATTTAGGACCTGTAATCAAGTCATTTAGGACCTGTAATCAAGTCATTTAGGACTGCTAATTAAGTCATTTCCTCATTGCAAACAAGTCATTTCCTCATCGTAAACAAGTCATTTCCTTCCTTCAAATGGCTTGTTCCTGAAAAGCGTAAAGTTTTACAAAAAAACTCAAGGGTGTCGGTGACACCTACTTTTCATCTTATTTTTATGCATTGGAGCCACTACCCTCCAATTTGGATGTCTCCCTCTGATTATCAATCTTTTATCTATTTTCGCGCGGTAAGTCATAAAAAAAAGAGTATATAAAAGTGTCACCTGTCACCGTTTTCTGTCAAGCCCTTTATTGGAGCCAGTTTGTTGGGTGACACCAGTGACACGAGTTTCCTGTTTTTTTGTGGAGGGGTCTGTCACCCCTGTCACCCATCGGTATTGCGAAAATATTTGTCGTTACTAAATAAATAGCTATAATCATTTGGCAGTTTCAAAGAAAAAATGTAACTTTGCGGAAAAATGTGAGCAATATGAAATATCCAATAGGAATCCAGACATTTGAACAAATCATAGAAGGGGGCTACTCTTATGTTGATAAGACAACTCTGGTCTATCAGTTGGCACATTATGCCAAAAATCAATTTCTGAGTCGTCCTCGTCGATTCGGAAAGTCATTGCTTGTCTCTACACTTCAAGCTTATTTTGAGGGACGTAAAGAATTATTTAAGGGTTTGGAGATAGAAAAGTTAGAGCAACAATGGGAATCATATCCTGTTGTTCATATAGATTTGAGTGCTGGTAAATATTATCAATTGGACAATCTGCATGTAACTCTTGATTATATACTTTCTCAGTATGAAAGAAAATATCATATTGAGGTGAGTGCTGACGCTTGTAAAGTCTATAATGTGCGATTAGCCAATATCATATCTACAGCTCGCGAACAAACAGGCAAGAGAGTTGTTGTGCTCATTGATGAATATGATGCTCCTATGCATGACTCTGTAAAAGACAAAAAGATACAGGATGAAATTCGAGAGGTCATTCGTGATTTTCTGAGTCCTTTGAAGCAACAGGATTCTAATTTGAGATTTGTTTTTATCACAGGTATTTCAAAATTTAGTCAGGTCAGTATTTTCAGTGAATTAAATAATCTGAAGATATTGACGATGAAGGATGAGTTTTCTGCAGTATGTGGTTTTACCGAAAAGGAATTGCTCACAGAATTTAATGATGGAATCTACGCTTTTGCTCAAGAAAACGGTTTGTCTTTTGACGATGCAATCACTACATTGCGTAAGCATTATGATGGTTATCATTTTTCTGGAAAATCTGTAGGCGTATATAATCCGTATAGCATTATTAATGCTTTGGATGACAAATCATTAAATAACTATTGGTTCTCTTCTGGTACACCAACATTTCTTGTAGAATTGTTACAGAAGAAGGGATATGATATGCTTCAATTAGATCAGATTTGGGCTTCTGAAAGTCGCTTTGATGTACCTACGGAAAACATCTCTGATCCGGTGCCTGTATTGTATCAAAGTGGTTATTTGACCATTAAAGAATATGATAAAGACCGCAGACAATATCTCCTGAGTTTTCCTAATGAGGAAGTTCGTCAGGGATTTTCAGAAAGCCTTTTCCGTTACTATTCTCCTGATGAGTAATGTTGTTCATCCTCCTTTATGTATTGTTCTATTGGAATAAATTCTATCTGAGGTATAACACCAAACGCTAATGCCAATTCGAAGAACTTTGACATGCGGTGGTCGTAATCACCATTGAGTAGTTGGGACACGTATCCTTTTGACACACCCAAATACTCTGCAAGGTGTGCCCTGTCTTTACCGGTTGCTTCCATGAATTTTTGGGCTTGATTGTAAAGCTCGATTTGAGTTTTAGAAGTCCAATACTCTGGGCTATTCAATACATCTTTTCTATCCATGATTATTTCCTTTTAAAAGTCATTGAATAATTTCTTAATTCTTTTAATATCGGAGTTTTGTTCTCCTTTATAGCCACCCAAAACAACAAATACGTTTGGCTTCCTCATGATGACGTAGACTCTGATGTTATTTTTCTTAAACTCGTATAAATCAGGATGTTGTTTACATATTCGAATGGTCTTGTTTCATATTTTTCAGCCATATAAATGTTTACTTTTGATACGCTGTTTAGTTTTTGCTAAACTTTTTGCAAAGGTAGTAAAATAGTAATAACTTCCAAATATTTTGCTATTTCTTTTGGAAAGTTTAATTTTGTTTTAATATTTTGTAACTACTCAGCACCCCTATTGAAAGCTTTGAATAGAAAAGCCTTGAAATATGAAAGCGGCTTCGATAGTCAATGAAGCCTATTTCGTAGAGCAATGAAAGCGGCTTCGTAAGCAGTTGAAGCCTATTGCATTATTCTGATAGAAACTATAAAAAATATAGTTGACCACTTTAAACTTTATTAATAATACACGTTGACTCACAGTATTAACGTAACAACTCATGACAATATGGGTGCTGAGTAATTACTTCTATATGGGTGCTGAGTAGTTACAATATTTTGCGCAGAATTGGACGATGCTCTGTTTGCGTTTAGAAGAACAATAATTTCCAGAATCTTGAAATCTATGTCTACATGTGGCAACACATTCTTTACAAACCACAAAAGCCCATCGGTATTGCGAAAATATTTGTCGTTATTAAATAAATAGCTATAATCATTTGGCAGTTTCAAAGAAAAAATGTAACTTTGCGGAAAAATGTGAGCAATATGAAATATCCAATAGGAATTCAGACATTTGACAAAATAATCGATGGTGGTTATGTCTATGTTGATAAGACTGATTTGATATACCAATTAGTACAGGGAAACATATATTTTCTGGGTCGCCCTCGGCGATTCGGAAAAAGTCTTCTAGTGTCAACCTTGGAACAATATTTCCGTGGAAACAAGGAGTTATTCAAGGGACTTGCTATTGACAAGCTGGAGACAGAATGGAAGCAATATCCTGTGTTTCACATAGATTTCAGTACGGGCAACTATCTGAATGATGGAGTTTTAGAAGATGTGCTATCGGATAATCTCACCGAATGGGAAGCTCAATATGAAGTTATCAAGACCAGTAATGACTTGGGGTTGCGCTTTCAAAAAGTGCTTCGAGCTGCTCATGAGAAAACGGGACTTGGTGCCGTCGTGCTCATTGATGAATACGACAAGCCGATTTTGGACGTAATAGAACTTGACTATCAGGTCGAACATCTTGGTGAGATGATTAGTTTGAAGGAAAAGCATCGCAACATCATGAAGTCTTTCTATACCACTTTTAAGGGGGCTGACGCAGACCTTCGCTTTGTGTTCCTCACTGGTGTTACGAAATTCTCGCAAATCAGCATGTTTAGTGGATTTAACCAACCTGCTGACATCAGCTTAAGCCGAAATTATGAAGCTCTCTGTGGTATTACCAAGGATGAGCTGGTGAAATATTTTGCCGAGCCTATAGCGGAAATTGCCCAGATATATCATTGCACGGAAGAGGAGATGCTGCAAAAGTTGAAAATGAAATATGACGGCTATCACTTCAGTGAGAAAATGGTGGATGTTTTCAATCCTTTTAGTTTGCTCAATGCTTTTTACAACATGAAGTTAGGGGGGTATTGGTTTAAAAGCGGAACGCCTACTTACCTTGTGCGTCTGTTGAATCATTTTGATGAGAATCTGGATGAATTGGTAGGAAAATATTATGGGGTGCCACAGTTTGATGACTATAAGGCGGATATAGAGAAGCCTTTGCCGATGATTTACCAAAGCGGCTATCTCACCATCAAGGATTATGACCAGGACACGGAGTCGTTCTTGCTCGATATCCCGAACAATGAAGTGAGAGAAGGACTTCTTACGATAGAGGAGTGGAAGGAAAAGTAAATCTGAAACTATAGTAAAGAGAGTCATACAAGAGCTTTCAATTGGGCTATCTGAATAGGGAGGTAGAGGAGGCTTTGGTTGATTTGCAAAGTAGGCGCATGGAAGGATAAATGTAATTATATAAACAATTAGGGCAAGCAACCGGGATAGGTGCTTGCCCTAATTTCTTAAGTTTATTCTTAAAATTTCTTTCCAAAAACGATATTGATGAAAGTCTTGATGAGAATCTTAGCATCAAACCACCATGATCGATTCTCTAAGTAGTAGAGATCTAAATCCAGACGACGCAGCATCTTCTCCATGGTGTCAGTATAACCATTATAGAGCGTAGCGTAGGAGGTAACTCCTGGGCGAATCTGATAGAGATACTCATAGCGAGGATCATGCTCTATAATCTGATCAATATAGAACTTGCGCTCAGGGCGAGGACCAATAAACGCCATGTCACCCTTGAAAACATTCCAAAGCTGCGGAAGTTCGTCGAGGTGATGGTCGCGAAGGAAAACTCCAATCTTTGTCATACGAGTATCCTTTTTGTGCCCGAAAAGCTGAGGACCATTCTTCTCCGCATCCACTCTCATAGAACGGAATTTATAGATATAGAAAGGTCGTCCAAATCGTCCGATGCGTTCTTGCTTGAAGATAGCAGGACCTCCATCCTCTCTTCTCACCAGAATGTAACAGATGACAAATAGAGGTGAGAATATGATGAGACTTATTCCTGAAAGCAAAAAGTCACCGATGCGCTTGATATTGCGCTCAAACTCATTCATGCCATCAGCAATGAATCGAGGATTGTTTACATCGGAATTCATCTTGATATAAGATGGTATTTGAGATGTTTCTTCTATTGGAAGCTCAACCTCTTCGTAGGAAGCAAGCTTATTTATAGGCATTGTGTTCATTTTTTAACTTTTACGTTTATATAATTAACGATAGAGTAATATGAATATTGCATGGAATTACTTTTTTTTTTCAATTTTTCTCTCTATTTTTTTTTAGACTACTACATATTGATATTAGAAAATAGGTAGTTTCCTTAAAAATATGAGTAAAATTTTGGAAAATCCGTCGAAAACTCTTATCTTTGCAGAAACTGAGTATTATGGCAAAAATAGTAAATTTCTATCCTGTTGAAATACAGACTTTTGAGAATATTCGTGAGGGTAATTATCTCTATGTAGATAAGACAAAATATATCGTGAATTTTCGAGAGAGAAAGATGAAGTATATCTTTCTGAATCGTCCCAGACGATATGGAAAGTCTCTCTTTGTATCTACCCTTCAGGCTTATTTCGAAGGAAGAAAAGAACTTTTTGAAGGACTTGCTATTGCCGAATATGAGAAAGAATGGGTGAAATATCCAGTCTTTCATTTTGACATGAGTGGTGCTAAGCACATGGATGCAGAAACATTGGTCAGTTATCTAAATCTGGAACTTTTACCTTACGAAAAACTTTATGGTAAAGGGGAAGGTGAGACTTATCCTAATGAAAGACTGGAAGGTATCGTAAAGCGCGCTTACAAGCAGACAGGTCAAAAGGCTGTAGTCATCATCGATGAATATGATGCTCCGTTGTTAGATGTAGTGCATGAGAAAGACAACCTTCAACAACTCCGTCGTATCATGCTAAACTTCTATAGCCCTCTGAAAAAGCTTGACCCATACTTGGAATTCGTTTTCATTACAGGAATTACCAAGTTCTCTCAGCTCAGTATCTTTAGTGAGTTGAACAATCTGGAAAATATCAGTATGTTCGATCAATATTCCGCCATTTGCGGTATAAGTATGACGGAACTTACTTCTGTAATGAAGCCTGATGTTGAAGGGTTGGGTGATGCTCTTGGATTAACCTATGATGAATGTTTAGAAGAACTTCGCTTATATTATGATGGTTATCACTTCAGCAAGCATTCCGAGGATGTTTTCAATCCTTTCAGCTTGATTCGCGCCATGAATGGTCAAGCCATAGAATCCTATTGGTTTGGTTCTGGTACGCCAAGTTATCTGATAAAGAGTTTGCAGAAATACCATGTTAACGTGATGGATATAGAGACAAAAGGAGTTACTATTGATGATTTCGATGTTTCTCCCGAGCAGATGACTTCCGCCTTACCTTTGCTCTATCAGAGTGGCTATCTTACAATCAAGGCCTACAAGCCCCTTACCAAGAGCTATCAGTTGGGTTATCCTAACAATGAGGTGAGGATAGGAATGTTGCGAAGTCTGTCTCCTAACTATCTGTCTCCAGTTTCAATAGACAACAATGGTTTAGTGACAGAGTTCATAGATTTTCTTTATGATGAGAATATCGAAGGAGCTATGAATCGTCTGAAGGCTTATCTCTCAAGTATTTCTAACCGCTTAAGTAATAAGAATGAGCGTGATTTTCAAACGGTTTTTTATCTGATATTCAACCTGATGGGAGCGTTCATTAAGGTAGAGGAGGAAAGTGCTATCGGTAGGGCTGATGCCGTACTACAGTTGCCTAATACGATTTATGTGTTTGAACTTAAGTATGATGGATCTGCAGAAGATGCATTGCGACAGATTGATGACAAGGGTTATTTAATACCTTATACTGCAAGTGGTAAGAAACTTGTGAAAGTAGGTGTGAACTATGACAGTACCCTGCGCACGATAGGAGAATGGATAATTAGAAAAGGTTAGCATAATTCTAAAAATGTTCAATAAGGGCAAGCAATGATTTCGTTGTTTGCCCTTATTGATACAGGTTCTTTCAAAGAGTTCTGTCTATATTGCGTATTTATTTTTGTGTAAAACTACTATGTTTCTTAAGATATTTATAGCTGTCAATTTTTCTTCTTATGATTTTTTTGAAATATGATGGTATGAAGCCTAATAAGAATGTAGTATAGGCTTTTATTGGATTATAACCTAATATTTTCTGATATACTGCTAAATTGTATTTTATCATTGAAAGTTTATTGCTTGATAAGGATTCGCTTCTCCGACAATAGTAGGCAAGTGGTTCCTCTGTATAGGCATAGCAGTCCTTACATGCTTTTATTATTTGTAAGAATAAAGCCCAATCTTCACTTTTATATAATTTGGGCATGAAGTATTTCTTACCTAATCTTTTAATATCATATATTGCAGTAGTGCAGCCAATCTTATTATCATATTTCATTTGATTTAATGTAATGTGCTTAGGAGGGATGTTTATGCCAACGATATTGTTATGAATATCACAGATACAGTAGGCACTGCAGCATAGTGCGCAATTCTTTTTCTCCATTAAATCAATTTGTTTTTCGATTTTTTCGGGATGCCATTTGTCGTCACTGTCACAAAATGCAATGTATCGCCCTGTGGCTTTTTCTATTGCAATATTACGGGCATAACTTGGTCCGTGATTACTTTTCAGATAGGTAACATTTACTCGACAATCTTTCAGTGAAAAATCATTAAGAATTTTTTTTGTTTCCTCGTCTGATGAGCAATCATCTACAATGAGCAATTCTATATTAGAATATGTTTGATTCAGTACGCTATTGATGCTACCAAATAGTAATTTGCCTGTATTATATGTAGGCATAATTACTGAAACGATATTATTTGCCATTTTTATTATTTTAGTTGCAAAGATACTATAAAAATATTATTAAATGTTATTTTTGGTTCAAAAAAATCATAAAATATTTATTTTGTGTGTTCTGAATTAATATGATGGAGAAATATGTGATTGAAAGAAACGTGAATAGTGGTTGGTTTTGAATTTTCTGGGTTTTAAAACAATATCAAAAAAAACTAATTTTTATTGAATAGACCAAACGATATTTGTGTGTTTCAAATAAAAATCGTATATTTGTATTGATTTAGAATCAAATTTAATTTTGGAAGATAATACAAATTTTAAGAAGCATATTAAGTTTGCTTTTAGAATTATCCATATAAATAACATACCTCATGTTATGAAATATGGTTTGGTACATAATAATTCACCTTTTGCAAGTGATAGCTATGTACCTATAGGAGATATGTCGGTTATGGATGCCCGCTCAACGAAGCTGCTGCCAGATGGATCTTTACTATCCGAATATATTCCTTTCTATTTTGGACCAAGATCCCCTATGTTATATAATATTCAGAATGGTAATGGTATTTTGACAAAGAAAGCCCCAGATGAGATAGTCTATTGTGTAATACGTATAGAGGATGTAATTTGTAGTGATTTGCATTGCGTTTTTACAGATGGACATGCATTAAATAATATGAGTAAATTCTATTCTAAGTCAGATTTGCAACGATTGGATAGTTTTGTAAAACAGGAGGATGTATATGCAACATATTGGTTCAATCAATCGCCTTGGGACGATAGGAAACGGAAAAAAGAGGCTGAATTGTTATTTAAGGATGAGATTCCACCTCAATTTATAGTAGGATTCCTTGTTTATAGTGAGAAAGCTTTAGAAAAAATGATTTCTTTTGGGATTCCTAAAGAAAAAATTATTGTTAAACCAGAATATTATTATTAGATATGATTAGATTTGTAAAAGGCAATTTATTGGAAAGTTCTGCTCAAGCACTTGTCAATACAGTAAATACTGTGGGAGTGATGGGTAAAGGTATAGCTTTGCAATTTAAGGAGGCTTACCCTAATAATTATATTCTATACAGAAAGGCATGTAAAGATAAACTTGTTCGGGTTGGTTCTATGTTCATAACTCATGAACAAAATGTATATGGAATAAATAAAATCATAGTAAATTTTCCTACAAAAACGACCTGGAGAAAGCCCTCTGAGTATTCCTATATAGAGATGGGACTTAAAGATTTGAAAGATAAGATTCTTGAATATCATATCGAGTCTATAGCAATACCTCCATTAGGCAGTCATAATGGTGGCTTGGATTGGAATGTTGTAAAACAGATGATTATTAACCAATTGTCTGAGCTGAATTGTGACATTATACTTTATGAACCAAATGAAGCAATTATAGAGTTGATGAAATCTGAACGAGTGAAATTGACTCCAGCAAGAGCTATGTTGCTATATATGCTCTGTTCCTTGGTTTCTGAAGGTGAATTTGCGTCTGAATTTGCTGCAGAAAAGCTGGCATATTTTCTGCAAAAATTTGGAGCAAAGGATAGTTTTAAATTACAGTTTAGACAGTATTATTATGGTCCTTATTCCGGTAAGGTAAGATTTGTTCTTCATTACTTAAACGGAAGTTATCTAAAAGGTGTAGGACAGATGGAACAAAAACCATTTGATCCTATTTGGTTGTCACCAGATACTTTCAAAGATGTCCAGGACTTCTTTGCAAAAGAAGAGAATAGGCATTATGAGGATATTTGTAAGAAAACAGCAAGTTTTCTCTCTGGCTTTTATTCCAATTATCTTTTGGAGTTATTGTCAACTGTTGATTTTATCTTGCATAACAATGCAGATCTTAAGGAGTGGCTGATAATGAAACCTCAAAAAGTATATGAACTGGTGATTTTGCATATTAATCAATGGAGTGAACGCAAAAAGTATTTATTCAATAATGAAGAGTATGTTCGTCTGGTGTTAAATCATCTGTATCAGTTCGAAAAACAGAATACTGGATTATTATATGTGTGAGTACATGTTATACATGGATTTCTTGCATGACTTTAAGGACGTCATACAAATATAAAAATATTATTAAAAGTTATTTTTTTTATTCAAAAAAATGAGTTTTTTGTGTTAACATTGTAAGAAAAAGATATGAAAGTTAATTGTATTAGGTTATTTTTATTGCTTTTATGTGGATTATTAATTTCTGACTCTATTCCTGTTCAGGCTAAAGAAAAAAGTTGGAAATTGATTTTTTATGATGATTTTAATTCTATAGGAAAGGAACGTTTTGATACGACAAAATGGATAGTCCCAGATCGAGAACCTTATAAGTGGTCAAGATGGATATCTGATTCTAAATCAGTTGTTCTTAGGAGAAATGGTAAATTGATATGTCGGGCTATACCAAATACTGCTTTTGCTGATTCTGCGAAAATGTTAACTGGCGCAATTTGTACTAAAGGTAAGTTTTCTTTCAAATATGGAAAATTAGAGGTGAAAATGAAAACCAATTTTTTGCCGGGTAATTTCCCTGCTGTATGGTTGTTGCCAGAGAATCATGGAAATCCTTATAGATATGGTGAGATTGATGTTGTAGAATTTTTTGGTACTGACCAGAAATCCCATCAAACAGTACATTCTCATAGTTCTTTTATATTAGGTAAAACTGAACAGCAAAATTCTTTTGCTCAGAAAGTGACACCTAATCAATGGCATATCTATGGAATGGAGTGGACTCCTACTTATATAACTATGTATGTTGATGGAAGAATAATAGGAACGTTTCTTAAATCAAATGACTCCGAAGAGGTCGAAGAAGGACAATGGACATTTGATCGCCCATATTATATTATCCTTAATCAGAGTGTAGGGGATGAAGGCTGGAATACTCCTATGTTGAATGCAATTTATGAAACAGAAATAGATTGGATAAAAGTTTATCAATAAGTTACATTAAGAAAGCTGCTATTCTAATAGTAGCTTTCTTAATGTTGCGATGATTCTAGTCATTGTAAATAAGAAGTTGTATCGAAACGGATGAGAAAAATATGTAGAAGAGTATAAATACAACATTTTTCGTTCCATCTTTTTCTTCTTATTTCTTATTTGAGTATTCCTTGAAGCAGAATCCTGTCTTTCTCTCACATAATAAATTGCCTTTTCGGAAGTCGTCTTAATCTTTTTAATGCGGTATGAAATCTTATACATGAAAAAGGCATCTTCACCATGTGTGATTCCTTCTACAAAACGTTCTTTACCGATAGAATTTATGTCTATTAGTTTACAGCAAGAACTGGAGAAAAAACTACGAGAATTCAGAATATTATGTTTCTTGTGCTTTTGGCTATTTTTAAAAGCAATACCAAGAAAATGTTCTTTTTCTTCTTTTTTACGTTCATCTACAGATTTTGCATAAGTTTCTACGATAGCATCGTTTTCTGCTTGTGCCAACATTTCTTCCAAATAGCAAGAACTAATCCAGTCATCATCATCAATAAATGTGATGTATCTCGATTTTACAGCTTCAATTCCAATATTTCTTGCTTGTGATACCCCCTTTGCTTTTGAGTATAGCAAAGTGGAATTGAATGTATATGATTTGAGATGTTCTTCTATTTTTGACCAATATGGTTCTTTTTCTCCATTTAATACAATGATGACTTGAAATTTGTCTTTATCTAAGGATTGCTTTTCTATACTATCCAAACAATCCCATAGGTAATCTTTGGGAATATATGTTGGTATAATAACGGTCAAACCATTATTCTCAGGTTCTTTATATTTTTGCATATTCAATTTCAATATTTCCTAATTCTGCTGCAATTTGTGAGTAAGATGAAAAAACACTTCCTATAATTTTTTGTGTTTTGCTTAAACAAAAAAGGTCCACAACCGCAAATTTCATCCCTTCTAATGTATTGCGATCTACATCTTCTCTAATAGTTATTATGGAATCAGGAAATTTTTCCTCCAATATATCCTTTACATGATCATCATCGCTGGCGAGATAAAATTTAGTATTTGCATCTTTCTTCAATTCTGCATTGATAGAATTAATAAAAGCTTCCAGAGGTGATGATTTTATAGACTCAATGTTGTCTGTTCTGCGAATATGGATTCCAATTGTTCTTTTTGTGAAATTTTGAACAACTTTGTCGATTCTTTTCTGTATATCGAGTTGAGGTACAAATATATTCTTTAGCTCATATTCCTTACACATCGGGTAGCAGGATATCAACAAAAGAGTATTTTTATACTGCTTTTTCAATTTCTCGTAAATATCACTATTGCTTCTGTATATGCTATAGTTGAATATACACTGCTCACTTAAAAGATGCAGAAGTAACGCTCTTTTCAGATAGTCTTTTGTACCATCAATTTTGTATATCCATTTCTGGTTTTCTTTCAACGTAATATGTTTATTATTTATTGGTTGAAACAGGTCTTTGAAATCAGCTTTTAAGCCGATACTGTTATTCCAATATATGATAGCTTCAGATTGATAGCGCTCCGCAACAGCTATTCCTGTTGCGATGGCTCTCAATCTATTGCATAATCCACCTGTTGGTATAATTTTTACTTCCATAAATTTAATCAATAATTGTATTTTTAATTGCGTCTAAATAACCATGACCATATTTAATATCTGGTTCAACGTAATTTCCTTCACCCCATTCGTTCCAAGATCTTAAGAATATGATTTTATGTTCATTTTGTTTATCTTCTACAATCTTTAGAGCATCTTTGATGTGATTCTCAAAATTTTGAGGTGTGGAGTTAACGTAAATGCCCTCATTCTTACCAACTCTTGGAGTTCGATCCCAGTTAGAGATAATGGTTGGAAATACGTTTTCCCAATTGTCTTCTGGAGAGAAGAATTTTTTCACGACTTTTGGATAGTCGTATTTTAAAGCTGGCAAGAAGGGAAATCTTTCCTGAATAGCTTTTCTAATTATTCTCTTGTATTTACCTTGATAAAGCATTTCTGCACGGTTCTTTCCAATTGGGTTGATACCATCGAATCCTAAATCTAAGAAGCTGTTATAGACATCGGCACTACTTTGCAAATTTGGCAATACTCGTGTTATACTTCCATCCGCATTTCTTTTTATAGTTGTAGTTGAAGCACACATTGCAACAAAATATATACCTTTTAGCCCATTATCTTTTGCAAGTTTTCTCCAAAGCTCAATGAAATGAGTTACTTCTGCAAAGTGGTAAGGGTCAAAAATTAAAAATAGTGGTTTACCATCTATTGTTATATATCTGTGATCTTTAAATGCTGGCAAGAGATGGTTGAAATGATTGATGTAGTCTTCATCACCAGGATACAGTTGCTCACAAATCATTTTGTTTCCACCCTTGTTTTTCCACGTGTTGGTTTTCCAATCATGATTAGCCCATGCAAGGCAAAAAGGAAAATCAGGCTTTCCTGAACTTAGTACCTCTTCGAAAGGACGTTGTAAAAGTTGTTTGCCATTTCCCATCCAATAATGCCAATAACAAAAGCCTTCAATTCCTGCTTCTTTTGCTAATTGCGCTTGTTGTATGCGTGTCTCTTCTAATCGTAAATCATAGAATCCCAAGTCTGCAGGAATCTTTGGTTGATAATGGTTATGGAATACAGGACGGGCTTTGGCAACATTAGTCCATTCAGTAAACCCCGGTCCCCATACATTATCATTTTCTGGAATTGGGTGAAATTGAGGTAAATAATATGCAATAACTCTTGCTTTCATGTTGTTATATTTTTATATTTTTTATATTTTTGTTGTCGTTTAATCGGGCATGATTATATTTCCCAATCCATAATGCGGTATGCTTACATAGAGCAGAATGAGAGATATTATAACTACTATGGTGATACCTATCCACTTCTGTTTGATGGTGTATATAAGATAGGTATAAAGCAGTATATTCACGATACAATATAACTGGCTTGTTCGCAAAGCCAAAACTGGCAAAAAGGATAGTGCTGAATACAGAGACAATCCTATTGCTGATGTTTTAAGTAATATCGGGAAATTACTGCATAGTTTTGTCAGCGTATCCTTAAAAAGGAAGAGGTAATAAAACAGCAATATCGACATGATATGCAGCGGATCAAAAATATTGATTGCTACTGTTATTTTTCCCTTCTCTACTGCAGTCTGGTAAATTGCCAGTTTGTTACCGATAAATGGAATTGATGGATTCATCAGAATACTACCCCCTGCATAGAATACTACATATCCCAACGGAATAGCGCATAGAAATAGAATAGTTGTCTTTTTGTTGAAAGGTTTGTTGTTCAGAAATATGATAGGAAGGAGTGTTAATGATGAATAATGTATTAAAGATCCTCCAAGCAAAAGCAAGAAGGCTATTTTCTTTTTGTTCTCTGTTATGAGATGAAGTGCAATAAGGAATATTCCCGATACGACTCCTGCTCTTATCTGTGTAAGATCATGCAGTACATAGTAGAAGCTAATGTAACATAGCAGTGGAATAAAATAGAATTCGGTCAATTTCCTAAATGCAAACATTTTTAAAGACACTCCGAATAGTGCGTAAAACAAAAACAAAATGTGTACATTGTCTGTAAAGCATCTCAAAATGTATGATATGAGCAGAAATGAAGGCTCAACCATCTCGTCTGTTCTATTCTTGAAATAATTCAAGAATGTTTTTTCGTAATTTTCAGAGTCTGGATCCAAGCCGATTTCTCGAAATCCAGCAACAATTATCAGTACAAGACCTATCAGAAAAAATAATGGCTTCTGATATTTCTTGATATATTCTTCTAAGTAACAAAGTATAGCAATGATAATAAACATTGCCAATAAGATGTAACCCATATTGCTTTATTTTTTTATTTTTCTATTAACTAACTCTTTGATAAGTTTCCGTTCCGTTTTTGAAATGCCAACAGTATATAATAGGATGGATATGCTTATTGCAGAAACGGCAAACGACAAGATGAGTTGAAGTATCCTGTTTGTATTCAACGTCTCTACGCAATATACAATCAGCGTTGTTGCAGAAATAATCAGGATGCCCGGTAAAACCAGTCGTGCCATATATTTAAAGATGGTTAAGTAGGATATACTTTTCTGCAGCATGAGTAATCTGATGATATGTGCCAAAATGCAAAGTCCAATCATGGTGATGAACACATAATAGGATGGCATGCCTAACTTGAATAGGATCCAGCAGATAGGCAGGCACAGTATCGTCATACTTTCCACATACATACTGTATTTGCGTATGTTGCCTGTTGCCTGTATGATAGTGGTAATCGGATTATGTAATGCCAAGCATATAGTATAAACCGCATAGAGTCTAGAATACAAAACCATGGTAGGTGTATACTTCCCTAGCCAAAGTTTAAGTAAATTCTCTGCTTCGAAGATGAAGGGGATAAGTACCATCGTCAGCAGATAGAGTATGGCCTTGCTGCTTGCGAAGAAAAGCTGTTCTAAATATCCATTCTCCTTTGCAGAATATGATTTAATCATTGCTGGTCGGAATGCAATGACGATACTGTTGGTGAGAGTATTGATTGCATTGTATATTTGATTGGCAATACCAAAAGCAGCATTGATAATAGGGCCAAAAAATATGTTTAGGATGATGGTGCTTCCCTGAGTCATGCCTACACCAGCCAATGCTCCATAGAAAGACCAGCCAGAGAAGGAAAATAATTCCTTGTATAGGCTTTTTTTTCTTACTATGGTATATTTACATTCCGAATATTTTTTCTTTGCAATTATGATATAAAGTATCATCACCATTAACGCCTCAAACATCAGGGCTGCTCCGTAAAATAACAGATTATCACCACCTGTCATACCAATACAATAGGCTATTAGAAGTTTTACGATGCAATCAATTGTAGATATCAAGGCATAATATCCCATGTTCTCATTGGCAAAGATTGCACCGATGAATGGTATCTGAAGAAGTGTAAATATGAAAGAGCAAAGGGAAAATTGAAAAATCCATTGAGCTACTTCCAAACGTTCTTGCGGAATGGTAAGTTGGGTAGAAATTAGCCATGGTCCAATCAGCTCGATAATGATAAACAAAATGAGAGCTGTCAGCATAACGATGTTGAGGCTAACCGAGAAAATCTCCTTCAATCGTTCTGTATCTCCTTTACCCATTGCGAAAGAATAAAAACGTTGCGTAGACAAAGCAAGTACGTTACTGAAGCATGTGCTTGCAGTTACTACTCCTGCTACGGCATTGAAGATTCCATAATCTTCAGTGCCAAGTCCTGCCAATACCCAACGTATTGTGTAGAGATTGACGAAGGTTATAATAAGCATTCTGGCGAATAGCACTAATGTATTGGATGCTATTCGCTTAGAACGGTTTTGTATGTTTTTACTACTTGCATACATATTTAATCTATTTCTCCAAATATGACTTTTCTAACAGAAAAAAATGTAATGATTATGAAAGCTAATAAAGTCATTCCTAAAGCAAAAATCATTCTTTTTGGTCCTGTTGGCTTCAAAGGAACTGAGGCATTTTGTAATGTTGTAAATGCCGGAGTTTGCATTAATAATTTTGCTTGTGCTTGTTGAACTTGTGTTGTCAATGCAGTATAATTATTATATAATAACTGCATTTCGTTCTCTAAGTCATTTTCTTTCAGTTTAAATGACTCTAAGACAACGTCCTGGTTAGCGTCGGAATAACTTCCATAAGTACGACGTACCTTTTCATATTTCTCTTTAGCATCTTTGCACATCTTCTGATAATATTCCAGGTCTGTACGAGCTTTACTTGTACGATACTCTGTAATAAACTGCTGGAGTCTTGCTCTTACTGTGTCAGCTATTGTTGCGCAGATCAAAGGATCTTGGTCATCGACAGATATTGAGATGACATAGTCTTTCTTATCAACGCTACATTTTATCAGAGTACCCATGCTTTTTGCTACTTCATCTTGTTTTTTAGTCAACATAAAAGGATTAACTTTTTGCTGACTAATGCCTGAAGCCTCTTTGCTCGCAAATATGTTTTTGATGGCTCCAATGGCTTGTGTCCACCATGGTGCTTTTTGCATCGTTGATAAATAATTGTAGTATGTTGTATTTATCTTACCATCTTTAGATTTTACTTTCACATCAAAAAGACTGGTTATAAAATCATTAGATTGAATCAGATCAGGATACAATTCAGGAAAAAGAGCATCACCACCACCCTTAGATGTTCCCATATCAAATCCAAAGGAGGATGCTATGTCGCTCAAAGAACTTGAATTAAAACTGGAAAGTTCAGGTGCTAATTTTACAGTAGATGTATATGTTCTTGGTACACAAACTATGAGTAAATAGGATACAACTGCGACTACTGGTAGTGCAATTATGTATGCCTTTTTATGTTGCCACATTGTTTTGGCAATAGCAACTACATCTATTTGCTTTGTTTTTTCTTCTTTATATTCCATGTTATTTTTGTTTGCTTATTTTATATATAATGCAAAATTACTAAATTTATTTTGTTTGAGCAAAGATATTTTTCATTTTATCCCTCTTTTAGAAGAAAAATGCAATGAATGGAAGAAAAATAAGATGAAGTGATGGTCTTATTTACATTTGGACATCCTCTTGGATAACAATGAATACATCGCATAGCAACTGTTGCAATAAGATTTTTTCCTTTTTTCTCTTTTTGAGTGCTGATATTTTGAAAAATATCTTTTGAAAATATTTGGTGATTTTCTTTTTTATATGTATATTTGCAAAATATATTATGAGCTATATTTAATTTCCTTAGGAATATTGACACTATTGTATATGTTTGTCTTTAGTGGCGATTTCCTACTGATGTTGACAGTAGATAGATTAGGGATAAAATAAAGATTCAAAATGATGAAACAAAAAAGAAAAATGCCTTTGGGCATACAGGACTTTGAAGAAATGCGTAGGGGTGATTATCTCTATGTGGATAAGACGGATATTGTATGGCAGTTGGCTAACGGCGTTAAGTACAATTTCCTAAGTCGTCCTCGTCGTTTTGGTAAGTCCCTGTTGTGCTCTACCCTCAAGTGTTATTTTGAAGGAAGGAAAGAACTCTTTGAAGGATTGAAAATCATGCAGATGGAGGAAGACTGGGTCAAACGTCCGGTCATCTATCTAAGTATGAGTTTGGGTGGCTCTTCTGCTCAGGAACTTAAGGAATATTTGCATTATGTGCTCTCTACATACGAAAAGTTTTATGGGAAGAATCCTAATGAACGGTCTTTGGGCAATCGTCTAAATGGTATCATTCAGAGGGCTTATGAGCAGTCTGGAGTAAAGATTGCCGTCATTGTAGATGAGTATGATGTGCCTTTGCAGCATACCTATGAGACGAATCAGCATGATGAATGTAGGGAAATCTATCGTAATTTCTTTACGGGACTAAAGGATTATGGTTATTGTATTAAATGTGTGTTTATCACTGGCATCACGAAGTTTACACAGATTAGTCTGTTTAGTATGCTCAATACTTTGATTAATATAAGCTTTGATGAGCAATATGCTGCTATTTGTGGATTGACCCATGAGGAATTGGCTCAATACTATTCTGAGGAGATTGAAAGGTTAGCTTTGCGCTATGCCTTAGATGTGCCACAAGTGCTTTCTGAACTTAAAGCTACTTATGATGGTTATCATTTTTCACGTAATTTGCAAAATGTCTATAACCCATTTAGTGTGTTAAACGCATTGAGTCGTTCTCAGTTGAATTCTTATTGGATAGCTACTGGTTCTAATGAAATGCTTAATAAACTTTTAAAAAAGTATGTGGATGATATACCTTCACTTGATGGTAGTCTCATAGATACTGATTATTTGGAGATGAGTGATGTCAATATGGACGAGCCGAAACTCTTTCTCTATCAGTCTGGTTATCTTACCATTAAGGTTGTGAAAGGTGATTGTTACTTGTTAGGTTATCCAAATAGGGAAGTGAAGAAGGCTATGTATGAAATGGTTTTGCCTATGATGACAGACAAGCCTTCTTCTGAAGTGACTACTCTGGTTCAAAAGTTGAAAATGAACTTGTCTATGGGGAATGTAGATGATGCTATGCTTTGTCTCAAAGGGTTGGTAGCAGGTACTCCTTATAGTATTCAAAAGAAAGAGCAATTTGTGTTTGAGGAGCATTTCCGTTTTATTTTGAAAAATATATTTTACTTGTGCGGATTTGAGGCTAAGGAGGAAATTGAAATGGCTTCAGGTCGAATTGATTTGATAGCTCAGAATGATTCTTATGTTTATGTCATGGAGTTGAAAATGGACGATAATGGCGGGATTAATGCGGCTATTAGTCAGATGAAGTCTCGTCATTATGCTGATATTTATGCGGCAAGTGAAAAGAAAATAATCTGTTTAGCTCTTGAATTTTCTAAAGAAAGCAGAGGACTGAAAGAGTGGCAGGTTCTGGATTAGTCCAATAAAAACGAGCGGAAGAAATCAAAATCTTCCGCTCGTTTTGCTAATGTTTATATCTCTCCAATCTCTGTCGTCTTACCTTGTTGGAATATTAGATATATTCCGTGTAGTTGTGTTCCTACAGATAGACTTTGTATATTCGAGTCTGTAATGTATTTTTTTCAATTGCTTCAGGGCTTGTTCCTTGATTATCTTTACTTCTCAAATAAAGGTTGCCATTCTCCTTCTTGTGCCGCTTTACGGTACATAGCAGATAAGTCATTGAGATCCAAACCGTGTAGTGACTGGTATTGTTCTACCAGAAAGTCGTAATACAACTTGCGAATGGTATTGTTGTGGATTCGCTGTGATTAGAATCTTGGCTTCCCTTTCTTGAATATCTCTACATTTATGCGATAGCCATATCCGGAAGGCTCGTCGCGTTCGGTGTTGGCTAATGATTTTTGGAGATATTCAATAGCTTGTTCTATTACGTCTCTTCTTGTAGCACCGTGAAGACCGCAAGAAGCAACCGGTTGGTCGTTGCCCATCAGCTCCATCTGTGCTTGTACTAATGTATGTAAATCCATAATCTTGTCTTTATTTTATAATATAATTGGTATACATATGCTGTTATTTTGTGAAATGTGTGCCATCTTCTCTTTCAAGACGTTCCTTTCCCTTCTCTGTAAGCAAGTATTTCTGCTTTGGATGATGAGGTGAGTTTGGATAGAGAGGGGTAATATATCCTTTCTTGATGGCAGGAATAAGATAATTTACCATAAAGTTCTCTCTGTCTTTAAGTTTAAGAAATGCCATTATTTCTTTAATAGAAAATGTATGGATGCCTATAACGTGTAAGAGTTCTTTGCTTCCCTCTGAGCTTGCCGGGTACTTGTCGGGTACTTGTCGGGTACTTGTCGGGTACTTGTCGGGTACTTGTCGGGTTGCGGTATCATTTACAGTCTCATTTGTCTTTTGGCATCCTCTGGGCATGATAACAAGTACACCGCCCATGGTTGCCTCCAATTTAGGGGCAGAAAGCCCAGCATTCTTGAAACCTGCTTGGATGATGCCGATGCCTCGTCCCCATGACTCGATGAAGCCTGCTTTGTAGAAGGCATTATCGATGAAGCCTGCCTTGTAGAAGGCATTAGCTATGTTGAGATTGCGGGGTTTGGAGGTGTGTTTATGGAGTAAAGTTTCGACTGTGTAGTTTTCTGGGAGGTTGCCATCGTTCCAAAGCCAAATGTGGTCATTGAATACTTTCATCTGTATCTGTACTCCTGTATAGTCTTTATGGATAATGGCGTTATATATGGCTTCACGCAATGCTTTTTCTGGAATTTCTAAAGGCTCTATGCGCTGCATTCCTTCATAATGGATGGGAGAGATGAGGTACTTTGATTTTAAAGTTTCCATCACTCGGTCTGCCATCTGTATGATATTGCCTTCTACGATGTCTTGAAATATTAAATCAGTGTCATCTTGAATAAAGCGACCTAAGCGGAAATCGGCACATGTGAAGAATCTTGCTGGTTCTTTGCCGAAAAGCAAAATGGCAGCATTTTTCAATTTTCCATCTTCTATAAGATGGAGGTTATCCAGTACTTCCTCTGGAGTGTCATTTAGTGATTCTACAGGCATACGCTCTGCATCTACAGCTTTGCGTAAGAAGTATTTGATAGCTTTTGGATCTATGTCATCAATTGTTGCACGTTCATTAATGATGTCGTCCCATGAACGTCCCATCTTCTTGAGTATGAAATGTTGGAGTGCGGCACCTTTGAGTTCTTGCTTGGTGGATCCAGAACGGTAGTGGTATATGCCTTTATAGGCGATGGGTATATTGCTTGGCTCTATACAGATCTCGATGTAGTCGAAATTGTCTTGGTGGTGAAGGTTGACATCAGCTACTATTCCTAATGTCGTGACAATCTTGTTGGGAATGTCTTCCATGAGTTGTTTGCTGTGCTTGATTCCGACAACTTTCCTTTCGTCATTGATTCCAATGAAGATCTTTCCTCCGTGCGCATTGGCAAAGCCGCATATCCATTTGAGGTATTCGTCTTTCCAACTTTCCTTGTATTCTATGTCTTGACTTTCCTCTTGAAACATGTTGATCTGTTTGTTATTTCTGTAAATTTATATTCTTTCTGAGTTACCCAACTTGTGAAGTGTTAAATGTTCATTGGGAATGAAATTATGGCACTTTTCGCCCGATTTGGGCTTGGGTAACATGTATATAATGCAAAAGTTTATTTCCCTTCTATTTCTTCTTCATTCCCTTCTTCGCTTTTCTTCTTGATCTTACCCTTGATCTGGTCGAAGCCTTCGCCATATACGCCAATCACGGCACTCTGGCTTACGAAGGCGTGAGGGTCTATCTCTTCGATGAGGCGGAAGATGGTTTGTGACTGGCGCTGCTTGGCCAGTACGAAGAGCATCTTTACCTGCTGACCGGAATAGAAACCGGAGGCATCTACTACGGTTACTCCACGATCGGCATCTGTATTGATACGCTTGCCTATCTCCTGATATTTCTTGGAAATGATGAAGAACTGTACGCTTCGGCGACGACTGTTGACCACCTGGTCGATACAGAAAGCCTGGACATAGAGTACTACATATCCATAGAGTACTTTCTCCCAGTCGTGGACTACAAAGTAGCTGGAGGAAATGATGAAAATATCACATATCATGATGACTCTGCCCAGAGAGATGTCGCGATACTTATTGACGATGGCTGCTACGATATCTGTTCCTCCCGTAGAACCGCCCGCAGAAAAACCGAGTCCGATACCGCATCCGCAAAATACTGCTCCTAAGAATGCTGCCCAAAGCGGTTGGCTCTGGAGAAGATGCAGATTCTCTGTATGGTGTGAAAAATAGGAGGTGAGAAGGGTTACCACGATTACGGCATAGATGGTTTTCATGCAAAACTTCTTGCCGAGAATGATCCAAGCTGCTACGATAAGACAGGAATTGACTATAAAATAAGGTATTTGTACTGGACATCCTGTGGCCCAATAGATAATAGAGGAGATACCAGGTAAGCCGCTGGCTGTTACGTTGGTAGGAAGGAGAAATACATTCCAGCCGATGGCATAGGAAATCATGCCGATGGCGATGAATACATAGTCTTGAATCTCTCGAAACAAGGGTCGCTTTGTTAAGTTTGCAGTCATGTCTTATTTTATTTTTTATTTATTCTTGTTCGTTTTTCTTGTTTATTTAATTGATCTCTTTTATAAGATGATAATTGTGGCTGCAAAAGTACATAAAAAAACTCAGATAAAATAAATTATCTGAGTTTTTCTTGCATAAGAATGCGAATTGATGCCGTTTTACCAGAACTTCTTCTGCTCTTCTGACCATTCGAAACCCTGGGTTGCCATTTTAGCTTCCAGATCGGCACGGTTTACATGGAAATGATAGCAAATCTCATCCAGTGTATCAAACTCATGGTCGCGAAGCAGGAAGTTGATTGCGCTTACCAGCATCGGCACATCATTCATAGGTAATTTATCCATAAAGCAATCTTTTTTTGTTAAAATATAGTGTTGATAATCTTATTTCTTTTCTCTCTTGAGTTCTTCTGCCAGGAATTTTGGAGTGAATCCTTTCTTGCTCTTGGCTACTTCCTCTGGGGTTCCTGCACACAGCAACTGACCGCCTCCTCGTCCGCCTTCTGGTCCCATGTCGATGATATAGTCTGCCAACTTGATAACGTCGAGATTGTGTTCGATGATCAGTACCGTATTGCCTTTATCTACCAACTTCTCCAATACATCCATCAGGATGCGGATGTCTTCGAAGTGGAGTCCGGTAGTAGGCTCGTCCAGGATATAGAGGGTCTTGCCGGTATCACGCTTGGAAAGCTCGGTGGCAAGTTTTACTCGTTGGCTTTCACCTCCAGAGAGGGTCGTGGAACTTTGTCCTAACTTGATATATCCGAGTCCGACACTTTGCAAAGCCTTGACTTTCTGGAGTATCTGCGGTACGTTCTCGAAGAATTCTACAGCCTGATTGATGGTCATATCAAGCACATCTGCGATGCTCTTTCCCTTGTATCTTACCTCTAAGGTTTCACGGTTGTATCGCTTGCCGTGGCAAACCTCGCATGGTACATATACATTCGGCAGGAAGTTCATCTCAATGGTCTTATATCCATTTCCCTTACAAGCCTGACAGCGGCCTTCACTAACGTTGAAAGAGAAGCGACCTGATTTATAACCGCGTATCTTGGCTTCCGGCAAACCTACAAAGAGTGAACGGATATCGCTGAATACTCCTGTATAAGTAGCAGGGTTGCTGCGAGGGGTACGACCGATAGGACTCTGATCAACATTTACTACTTTGTCGATGTTGTCTATTCCCTCAATACTGTCGTATGGCATCGGCTTCTTGAGCGAACGGTAGAAATGATGAGAGAGTATCGGTTGAAGCGTCTCATTGACGAGTGTTGATTTGCCCGATCCGCTGACACCTGTTACCACAATGAGTTTGCCGAGTGGAAATTCAATATCTACATTCTTCAGGTTATTGCCCCTTGCGCCACGGATGATAATACTCTTGCCATTGCCTTCACGCCGCTTCTCGGGTACTTTGATTTCCATCTCGCCATTCAGATATTGCGCGGTGATGGTCTGGGTCTTCAGCATTTCAGCCGGTGTTCCCTGAAATACAACTTCGCCTCCCTTGCGTCCTGCCTTCGGACCGATATCCACTATCCAGTCTGCTGCAAGCATCATGTCGCGGTCATGTTCTACTACGATAACGGTATTGCCGATGTCGCGAAGTTCTTTCAGACTGTTGATGAGGCGCTCGTTATCACGCTGATGCAATCCGATGCTCGGCTCGTCGAGGATATAGAGTACATTGACCAACTGGCTACCTATCTGTGTGGCAAGTCGGATGCGCTGGCTTTCACCGCCGGAAAGGGAAGCAGACTGACGGTTGAGAGAGAGATAATTCAAACCGACATCGAGGAGGAAGGTTACGCGGGAACGTAATTCCTTTACGATTTCATGAGCTACTTTAGCTTTCATCTTCGGCAGATGTTCCTCTACGTGTTCGAGCCAATCGAGCAATTCATCAATATCGAGGGAGGCTACTTCTGAGATATTCTTATCCCAGATGCGATAGGAGAGAGACTCTTGTTTCAGACGCATACCGTGACATTTCGGACAGTCGATGGTGGTGATAAACTGGTCTGCCCATTTCTTGCCGGCAGTAGAGTCGTCATTCTCTATTACTTTATGAAGATAATCGATTACACCATCGTAGGCGCAGATATAGTCGGAAGAGGTTCCTGCCTTTTCCTTCGGTATCTTCACGTTCTCAAGTGTGCCGTACATTACCTCTTGCATGGTGTCGTCATCAAGGTCCTTGATAGGGGTCTTGATGGTGGCATTATGTTTCTCTAACAATGATTGTAACTGCCAGAATATCATCTGGTTCTTGTATTTTCCTAAAGGAACGATTCCACCTGCGTAGATGCTGAGGTTGTCGTCTGGTATTACCTTCTTGAGGTCTATTTGATTAACCTTTCCTAAACCTTTACAGTGTGGACATGCTCCTTCGGGAGAGTTGAAGGAAAACATGTTTGGAGCTGGATCCCGGTAGGCCATTCCGGTAACAGGGTCCATCAGTCTCTTGGAGAAAATCTTGGATTCTCCCTTTTCCTTATCGATGACCATCACCATGCCGTCTCCTTGTTTCATGGCAGTGGTGATACTCTTGCGGATGCGCTCTTCGTCATCATCGCGAACTGCAAGTTTGTCGATGAGAACCTCGATGTTGTGGTTCTTGTATCTGTCCACTTTCATTCCACTTTCGAGTTCCATGATTTCTCCATCTACCCTCACATGTAGGTATCCCTTGCGTCGCATACTCTCGAAGAGTTCGCGGTAATGACCCTTGCGCTGACGAACGAGTGGGGCAAGGAGGAAGATGCGACGGCCTTTGTAATCGCTGAGAATCATGTCGATGACCTGTTCCTCGGTATATTTTGCCATCTCCTCGCCAGTATGATAGCTGTAAGCTGTACCTGCGCGTGCATAGAGCAGACGCAGGTAATCGTAAATCTCGGTGGTTGTGCCCACGGTGGAACGGGGATTCTTGTTGGTAGTCTTCTGTTCGATACTGATGACAGGACTGAGACCTGTAATCTTATCTACATCAGGACGTTCCATGCCGCCCAGAAAATTGCGGGCGTATGCAGAGAAAGTTTCGATATAGCGTCGCTGGCCTTCGGCAAAGATGGTGTCGAAGGCTAAAGATGACTTGCCAGAACCTGAAAGTCCTGTAATTACTGTCAGTGAGTTGCGGGGAATCTCTACGTCCACATTCTTCAGGTTGTGAACTCTGGCTCCCCACACGTTTATCTTTTCTTCTTCTGAATTCATTGAAGTTAATTGATTCTTGTTGAAATGCTATTTTTGTATAGAAATGCTTCTTGAAAAGCTTTTCTCTTCTTGAAATACTTCTTTTTATGGAAATACGACTTGAATGATTTCCTTTCTGATCCTATTGCTCTCGGGTTTATTCCGTGGCAGTAGAACCTGATTCGATGTAACCCCTCAACAGGTTGACATCCTTTTTGATGTTGTAGGTCTTGCCATCAGCTCCTTTTGCCTTGACCAGACAGAAATAGACTCCATCTTTCACTGGCTTACCCTTATAGGTGCCATCCCAACCGTCTGCAGGGTCGTTCCATTCATGAAGTTTCTGTCCCCATCGATTGAAGATATATGCATGAAATTCGGTCAGACTCTGGTATCCGTCTTTCGCCTTGTAGATGTCATTGATACCATCACCGTTTGGGGAGAAGGCATTAGGCATCTGCAAGAAACTTTCAGAGATGGTAAGAGTGAGAGGAGAATCCTCATTGTTCTGTTCGATAACCTGTCCATCTTTCGTGAATTTGGCATAGAGGATGATGCGATGCAGACCAGACTGATTAAACTCAAGATCTGTATTTTCTTCATACCTTATTATATATGGCTCTGTATCATTGTCGTGATAGATGCGCCACTCATAGTATTCTGTCCATCCGGTAATGCCAGTAGGATTCGCCTTGAAAGCAGCCTTGATAGGTGCCGAACCGGAATAGGATGCGTCTTCACTGGTCTCACCATCACTTGTAGTATAGGTGACTGATGGGGCAATAGATGGAGCATCGTCTGCGAAACTGGTTGTTGCCATGGCTAAAAACACCATCAATAATAATATGAAATTCGTCTTTATTTTCATGTCTTTATGTAAATTTCTGCAAAGATAGCGCAATTTTCTGAATTAGAGTATGGTTGAATGAGAGTTTTTTTGTATTTTTGCAAATGAAATTATAAAATTAAGCAAAAGAAATCATAATTTTGTGGATTAATAACATAAATCAACGAAAAAGATGAAACAAAAAATGAGATACATCTTGTTGGGCATAGGATTGATTTTGTTCAATGCCTCAGCGTTCTGTCAGACTACTAAATGGCGTGACATTTATACGGTGAAGAAAAAAGATACGATTTTCGGTATCGCCAATAAGTATGGATTGAGTCTGCCTGAACTGATGGAAGCTAACCCGGAAATGAAGAAGGAAGGATATATGCTCCAGAAGGGTGCTACTATCTTTATTCCTTTCGAGAAGAATAATACCGCTACAGGTGGAACTGCTCAGGCAGGTCGGACCCATGCAGCTCAGAAACAGGTGGCTCCTCAGAAGAAAGCCAATACGGTGAATGTGGGTGTGATGCTTCCTCTTCATGATGTAGATGGTGACGGCAAGCGTATGGTGGAGTTCTATCGTGGCATTCTGATGGCTTGCGAAAAGTTGAAGCAGCAAGGTATCTCTACGAATATTCATGCCTGGAATGTGCCTATTGATGCGGATATTCGTACTACACTGGTACAGGAAGGTGCCAATCAGTGTGATCTTATCTTTGGTCCGCTTTATACCAAGCAGGTGGCACCATTGGCTGATTTCTGCAAGACCTATGGCATCAAGATGGTGATTCCTTTTTCTATCAATGGTGACCAGGTGGATCGCTGCAAGGAAATCTTCCAGGTATATCAGTCTCCGGAATCGCTCAATGATGCAAGCATCAAGGCTTTCCTGAACCGTTTTAAGAATGTACATCCTATCTTTGTGGATTGCAATGACACTACTTCCCGTAAGGGTAACTTTACTTTTGGTCTCCGCAAGGAACTGGAGAAGAGAAAGATTACTTATAGTGTGACCAATGTAAATTCTTCATTGGAATATTTTGCCAAGGCGTTTGTTCCTTCCAAGCAAAATGTAGTGATACTCAATACCGGACGTTCGCCACAGCTGACTCAGGTTTTGAATAAGTTGGATGAGTTTACTGCCAAGTATCCTGGTGCTGACATCTCCCTCTATGGTTATACCGAGTGGTTGATGTATGCCAAGTACAATCTCGACCGCTTCTATAAATATGATACTTATATCCCTTCCACATTCTATTATAATGCAAATTCTGCTAAGACAATAGATTTGGAGAGTAAATACAATATCTGGTTCCATCAACCTATGCAGGTAGCGATGCCCCGATTTGCCATCACTGGTTATGATCAGGCGATGTTCTTCATTCAGGGTGTCAATAAGTATGGCAAGGATTTCACAGGGCAGATGACGCATGTAAACTATACTCCTGTGCAGACTCCTCTGCATTTTGTCAAGACTTCAAAGGGTGGTTACCGTAACCAGATATTACAGTTGATTCATTATACATTCAATCGCCAAATAGAGGCGGTAACCTATTAAAAAGTGACATATTAAAGATAAGTAAATGAAAGCAATTAAGATATTGGTGATGTTTCTGATGCTGGGCGGTATGACAGCACAGGCTCAGATAGGTGAACATCGCAATGACTTCTCTATAGGTGTAAATGGTGGCTACTTGATGAGCAGCGTGGGCTTTACTCCCAGTATTCCTCAAAGCCAACATGGAGGACTGACCGGTGGTTTCTCTTTCAGATATGTTTGCGAGAAATATTTCAAGAGTATCTGCTCTGTCTATGGAGAGGTGAATTTCGCACAGGCAGGATGGAAGGAGAAAATCCTGGATATCGAAAATGCACCGGTCATCATTTCCAGTACGGGTGAGCCGATGGCATACGAGCGTACCATCAGTTATGTTCAGATTCCTATCTTTGCACATTTAGCATGGGGTAGAGAAACACGTGGACTGAATATCTTCGTTAATGCTGGTCCTCAGTTCGGTTACTATCTCAGTGAATCTACGAAGACCAACTTCGATCCGAAACGCCTGCCAGCTACAGACAATGACCGTGTAAACAGAATCATTGCACAGGATACGATGGCAGTGGAGAATAAGTTTGACTATGGTATAGCTTTAGGCATTGGAGCGGAATACAGTATCCCGAAAGTAGGGCATTTCTTAGCTGAGGCTCGTTATTACTATGGATTGGGCAACATCTATGGATCTTCCAAGAGGGATTTCTTCGCAAAAAGTAATTTCGGTCAGATTGTGTTTAAAGTATCTTATCTATTTGATATTGTAAAAACCAAGGATGTAAAGAGAAAATAAATAAATTTATAGATTAATGACAACTACAGAAAAATTTCAACAGAAATTGAGCGACTCTAAGTCTGCTCGCTGGACAGCCTTACTGATTGTGGCTATCACCATGATGTTTGGCTACTTTTTTACAGACGTAATGTCACCATTGGAGCCGCTTTTGACAGCAGCCAAAGAGGATGGCGGCTTAGGACTCGGATGGACATCAGATGAATATGGATTCTTTTCTGGTTCATATGGATTCTTCAATGTGTTTCTTCTACTCCTGTTCTTCGGTGGTATCATCTTGGATAAGTTTGGTATCCGTTTTACGGGTGTGATTGCCACATTATTGATGTTTGCTGGTGCGTTGGTAAAATGGTATGCGGTTAGCAATCAGTTTACGGGTACTATCGCTGTGCCTTTCTTTGGTGAATATCAGACCCAAGTGGTACTTGCTTCTACTGGTTTTGCTATTTTTGGTGTAGGTAGTGAGATTTGTGGAGTTACCGTAACCAAGATACTTGCCAAGTGGTTTACTGGTCACGAAATGGCTTTGGCGATGGGTGTGCAGGTTGCTTTGGCCCGTCTGGGTACAGCTGCTGCCTTGAGTGCTTCTCTTCCGTTTGCCAAGATGATGGGTAGCGTTTCTGCTTCTGTAGGCTTAGGTCTTGCCCTGCTTTGTGCTGGTATCATGGTTTATCTTGTTTATTGCGTGATGGATAAGAAGGAAGATGCATCTGTTGCTGCTGTTGAAACGGAACCGGAAGAGGGATTCAAGTTCTCTGATTTGGCTGGTTTGGTGAAGACTACAGGTTTCTGGTATGTCGCAGTGCTCTGCCTCATGTTCTATGCAGGTGTGTTCCCATTCCTGAAGTTTGCTACCAAGTTGATGATTTTCAAATATGGAGTAAGTGAAGATGTAGCTGGCTTTATTCCTGCTATGCTGCCTTACGGTACTATTATCCTGACTCCACTTTTCGGTAGTATATATGATAAATATGGTAAGGGTGCAACCTTGATGCTTATCGGCAGTTGCCTCTTGACCTTGGTTCATATCGTATTTGCTTTGCCAATGGATTCATACGTGGTGGCTATCATCATGATGCTTATTTTAGGTGTAGCTTTCGGATTGGTTCCGTCAGCCATGTGGCCATCTGTACCAAAGATTATTCCGATGAAATTCTTAGGTTCTGCTTACGCCCTTATCTTCTATATTCAGAATATCGGCTTGGCTCTTGTTCCAGTTTGGATTGGTAAGGTAAATCAGGCTAATACTGCGGCTAATGGTGTGATAGACTATACTGAGACAATGACCATATTTGCCGGTTTCGGTGTAGTGGCTATCTTGATTTCCATTCTTCTTATGATGGAAGATAAGCGCAAGGGATATGGCTTGCAGAAGCCTAATATCAAGAAATAATATTTCTCTGATATGGTCTGCTGATTTTCTGATGTCTTTTTCAGAAATCATATTTGAATGATATTGAGTGCTAAATAATTATAAACCCGGATGTTCTCTCATCCTATTGGTGGGATGAGGAACATCTATAAAAAAGAAAGGACTAACCATGAACACGACACCTGAAGCTCTTATAAAAGAGTATGCTGACCCGATAGAGCAGCAAGAGATTGACAAGTTCGTCTGTGCAGAAATGGGAAGACAGATTCACCGGTATATTAAAGGTATGTCGGGTACTAAAACTGCCATGCTCAAGTTTGAGGAACGCTTGGCAAGTTTGACCTTGCCAGAGAAAGAAAAGGCGATAGCCAAGTATATTGACTTGAATAGAAAGGCGCTGGATGGCCTTGATTTGAAGATGATACTGGTACGTTCTGTAGCTAACTATTGTGATACATTCCAATATATGTTGGAATTTGTCAATGACAAGCGCAAGATGATTTTCTATTATCTTCGCCTCAAAGAGAAGTATATCCAGTATCATGAGGTATTTGAGCAGAATGGTAAGTTTGGTATGAAGAATCATACGGGTGAGATTATGCTTTCGCCTCAGTATGACTTCCTCCGTACTTGCTATATTTACAATGACGACTTGAGCCTGATGCCTGTAATAGCAGAAAAGAATGGCAAGATGGGGTTGGTTTATCCTGATGGTAATGATACCATTGTTGCAGACTTCCTCTATGATGAGATTTGTTTACGCGATGAATATCCTTATTTTGAAGCTGTCAAGGATGGTATGTCTGGACTGATAGATAAGGATGGAAATTTCATCCAGCATTAATTTTCATCCAGCATTAAGGCAAGACTTGATGACGTAAAAGGAACCCTTTTTAGTTAATAGAGAAATAAAAAAAAGCTTGGCAAAATTTATTTGCCAAGCTTTTTTTTATCCTAAGTATTTCATGAGAATTTTTATCTTTCCACTGTCGCGAAGCTTCAGAATACTTTTTTCGCGAATCTGACGTACACGTTCACGGGTGAGATTGAACTCGCTTCCGATTTCTTCCAAGCCTTTCTCATGGCATCCGATACCATAGCAATAGCAGAGAATATCACGCTCACGAGGTTTGAGAACAGCGTCAAGTACGCGCTTCAACTCACTGCTCATTGACTCGAAATCCACCTGCTTGTCTGTACGAGTGTCATCACCTGATGCCATCACGTCAACCATCGCATTGTCATCATCCTCGCCACCGAATGGAGCATCGATACTCATGTGGTGATTGTCAGCCTTGATGGTCTGGTCAATCTTAGTTTCCTCCATGTTGGTTATCTTACTCAATTCTGAAACGGATGGCTTGCGCTGATGCTCTTGCTCAAACTTACTAATCTCAGCCTGGATTTTACTCAAAGCACCTACCTGATTGAGTGGCAAACGAACAATACGGCTCTGCTCTGCAATGGCCTGAAGGATGCTCTGGCGAATCCACCAAACTGCGTATGAGATAAACTTAAAACCGCGAGTCTCATCAAATTTCTCAGCAGCCTTTACAAGTCCGATATTTCCCTCATCAATCAAGTCGGTGAGCGAAAGGCCCTGATGCTGGTACTGTTTTGCTACAGAAACCACGAAGCGGAGGTTGGCTTTCACCAATTTATCTTTAGCACGCTCACCCTCGCGACCGCCTTTGCGAATCTTCTGTGCGAGTTCGATCTCCTCATCAATAGAGACCATAGGTTCACGACCAATCTCCACCAAGTACTTATCAAGTGCTTCACTGGAACGGTTGGTTATACTCTTGCTAATCTTAAGTTGTCTCATAAATATTTATCTTTTTACCTGTATTTAATTGTCTATTAAATTATCTGTTTTATTATCGCTGAAACCGATATTACTTGTTTCGGGGTGCAAAATTACAAAAAAAACTGCAACTTCTTTGTCATATAAACCGAAAAAGTTTGATTTTATTGTGTATCTTTTGGGATATTTTTATTTTTTATCTCATTGATTATAAGTAAAAGAATTGGAAATATGCCTAAATTATTACATGATTTTACAACAAAAGTGAGGTAAAATTGATGAAAATAGTGCATATTGTTTGTATATTCAAAGATTTTCCGTATCTTTGCAAACTGAAAAACAAGTGAAAAAATAAATAAATTATTATGTTTGAGAATCAACCTAAAGGTCTTTATGCTTTAGCATTGGCCAACACTGGTGAGCGTTTTGGTTATTATACCATGCTTGCCATCTTTACATTGTTCATGCAGGCTAAGTTTGGATGGACAGAGTCTCATGCAGGACAGGTGTATGCCATCTTCCTTGCTGTTGTTTATTTCGCACCATTATTTGGTGGTATGATAGCCGATAAGATAGGTTACGGAAAGTGTGTAACCATAGGCTTTGCTACCATGTTTTTGGGTTATTTAGGATTGGCAATTCCTACAGAGGCTAACGCTGCTGGTGAGTATGCCATGTATGCAGGTTTGGCTTGTGTGTCTTTGGGTACTGGCCTTTTTAAGGGTAATTTGCAGGTGCTTGTAGGTAATCTTTATGATGATCCGAAGTATGCTTCTAGACGTATTGATGCCTTTAGTTTGTTCTATATGGCCATTAATATCGGTGCTATGTTTGCCCCTTCTATGGCTAAGTGGATTACCAATGTTTATCTTGGTAAGTATGGTATGGTGTATGATGCTTCCAATTTAGATCCTAATTACTTGAAAGTTTTGTATGGTGCTTATGGCTTGTGTTTTGGTGTTGCATGTGTATCTTTGATTATTTCTGCAGTTATATACTTTGTTTGTCGCGCTTGGTTTAAGCATGCTGATGTAACAGCTAAGCAGGCTGAAGAGCAGAATGATGCTAATGTTGAGGTTCTTACTCCTAAACAGGAAAAAGATCGTGTAATCGCTTTGTTACTAGTTTTCGCTGTGGTTATCTTCTTCTGGATGGCTTTCCATCAGAATGGTTCTGCTTTGACTTTCTTTGCAAAAAAATATACTAATCTTACCATTTCCGGTGGTATGCGTGTATGGTTCAATATTTTCAGTCTTGCTCTGATTGCTCTTTCTGTTTATACAGGATTTGGTGCTTTCCAGTCTAAGAGTTCTAAGAACCGTATAATCTGTGGTATTTCTACTGTCGTTTTGTTATCCATTGCTGCTGCATTGTTCTTGAGTATGGATAATCCGACTATGGGTCAGCCTTCAGATTTCCAACAGTTCAATCCATTCTTCGTGGTATCGCTCACTCCGTTCAGCATGCTGTTCTTCGGTACTCTTACCAAGAAAGGTAAGGAGATTAGTGCTCCTACTCGCATAGCTTGGGGTATGTTGGTTGCTGCTCTTGGTTTCGGTGTCATTACTTTAGCTTCTACTGGTTTGATTTCACCTATGGATTTGGGAGATAATACCCAGAGTATTTTGTCTCCAGGTTGGTTGATTTCTACCTATTTTACTCTGACTCTGGCTGAGTTGTTGCTTTCTCCTATGGGCATTGCCTTTGTTTCTAAAGTTGCGCCTCCAAAGTATAAGGGTTTGATGATGGGTGGTTGGTTTGTTTCTACAGCAATAGGTAACTATTTGAGTTCTATCCCATCTATGTTGTGGAACAAGATTCCTTTGATGTATAACTGGGGTATCTTGATAGCTTTGTGCTTGGTAAGTGCTGTTGTTATGTTTGCACTTCTCAAGAAGTTGAAGCAAATGACTGCATAATTAATATATGAAAACTCTCTCTCTCAGTGAGAGAGTTTTATAACTGCATAATAAGAATAAACGCTGCAGAATTTTTTGTTAGAATTCTGCAGCGTTTATTCTTATTATAGTCTTACGGTTTTATTCAAAAGATAATTGTCGAGGATGACCATAGCTGCCATTGCTTCGACAACAGGTACTGCACGAGGCAGGACACATGGATCATGACGACCACGGGCTTTCAGTAGGGTAGGATTGCCCTCCAGATCTACTGTATGCTGTTCTGTCAAGATCGTAGCTACGGGCTTGAATGCTATGCGGAAATAGATGTCCTGACCATTGCTGATACCACCTTGGATGCCTCCACTATGGTTGGTTGTCGTAGTAACATCCTGTCCGTCAGTAGGAGTAATGGCCTGATGAGTAGTACCTTCCTTGGCAGGAATAAATACATCATTCTGTTCGCTGCCACGAGTAGTGACTCCTTCAAATCCTTCTCCATACTCAAATCCCTTGACGGCATTGATACCCAACATGGCTGCACCCAACTGCGCATGCAATTTATCGAATTCCGGTTCACCCAGACCAACAGGACAACCCTTGATAACACATGCAATAACTCCTCCAATGGTATCACCTTCTGATTTTACTTTGGCGATGAGATCTTCCATCTGTTTAGCTTTTTCCTGATCAGGGCAACGTACGATATTGTCTTCGATAGTTGTAAGATCATACTTCCGGTAGTCTCTGTTAAGGGCGATATTGCCAACTTGTGATGTGTATGCGGTGACGCTGATGCCGAGTTGACGCAGTGCCAATTTAGCAAGAGCTCCTCCTACACATCTGGCGATGGTGATACGGGCAGAAGAACGACCTCCGCCGCGATGGTCGCGGATGCCATATTTCTCATGATAAGTATAGTCTGCATGAGAAGGACGGAACAGACAACGCATGTTCTCGTAGTCCTGTGAATGCTGGTTGGTGTTCCTTACCTCGAATCCGATAGGTGTTCCTGTGGATTTACCCTCGAAAACGCCACTGAGAAACTCCACTTTGTCAGCTTCGTTTCTGGAAGTTGTAATATGACTTTGTCCTGGTCGGCGACGATTCAGTTCACTCTGAATGAAATCCATATCAATTTCGATGCCAGCAGGGAAGCCGTCAATTACACCGCCTACTGCTATACCATGGCTTTCGCCAAAAGTGGTAAGCGTGAAGAGATTGCCAAAAGTATTTCTCATAAAATTATGGGTTTATTGTCATGAAAAAAATGGGGCATGAAAGCCCCATCTTCATATTGTATGATTATTTATTGCAGTCACAACCGCCCTCGCAGTTGCCACCTTCGCAATTTCCATCCTTGCAGTCGCCACCGCAGTTCTCGCAGCTACCGCCGCAACCCTGCTGACCTTCACCGCTCAGGAGCTTTGCCATGTGTGCAACCTCTTCTGCAGTAGCCTCGCGGTTTTCCAAAACCTCACCACAGAAGTTGAGCTTCTTGCCTGACAATGGGTGGTTGAGGTCGATCTTAACCTTGTCCTCAGAGATAGCTAACACAAGGCCCAAGAAACGGTTACCATCCTCGTTCTGGAGAGGAATTACTGCACCAACCTGTACATGCTGAGCATCAAACTGACCGTTGATAGTGAAGATTTGCTTGTCGAGTTCGATGACACGCTCGTCGAAATGCTCACCATAAGCCTCTTCTGGTGTCAATTCGAAGTCAAATTCAGCACCTTTCTCGAGGTCAACTACCTGTTTCTCGAATGAAGGGAGAGTAGCACCCATACCACTTACGAAGATGAAAGGACGCTCATCAGCAGTCTTCTCAAGCAACTCTTCGTTACCATCGTCACCTTTTGTTGTGTCATAGAGTGAGTATGACAAAACGATAAATTTGTTTTTTGTTTCTTCCATTTTATTTATTTTTTATTTTATTATAGTCACTTTTTACCATTTATTTTTTTGCTAACAATTTTGGATCTTTGATTTTTACTGTGGTTTCTTTATTGATAATTTCGAAGATTACCCCAGTATATGAAAAGTCCAAAAGGACAAAGAACCAAATGGTTTATTTCTTGGTTCTTTTTCTTTTCTGAACTCCTTTTACCATTTCCATGCGCTCCAGATAAATAGGGCGCCATTTGTCAATGATGTCTTGCAAGCTCTTGCTTTGTTGCGCGAGTTGTCCATATTCCTCAGAATCCAACAGATTTTCCTTCTTAAGTTCAAGCATGCGAGCTAAGAGATGTTTCTGGTGTTCTTCCGCAGCTTTGAGTTGGTTTCCTAACTTTTCCAGACTCTCTATGAAAGCAAGCGCTTTGTCTATATGATTTTGTTCTTCCATATATCTTATTCTACATGATTATATATATAGGTGTTTGCACATTGACTGCAAAGGTACAATAAAAAATCGACAATCGGCAAAGAATGTGAAAGAAATTATTCCACTTTGCTATATTTCCCCTTTATATTCTTGATTACATACTCTTCTCCTTGAATATTGAAACCGCGTTCCTACCATGCCCATCAAGCGATCCCTCGGGGAACACGTGATGGGGAGCTGGTGAACAAGAGACGGGCAACCGTTGCTCACGCGATGGGCAACAAGTGCCCAAATCGATAGCTACAATCTGGGCAATATAAAAAGGCTTTATTTTATAAGATTCTGTATAGATATACTGTTTTCTTACATATTTACATAAAAAGTGGAATAAAAGCTACGATATGTTAGAAAAAAGAGGATGGTTCTTTGATTTAAATCAAAAAAGAAAGGGTTTTGGCAACTTTTTTAATAAAATGTTTGCGAGCACAGTGGAAAGTTCGTATCTTTGCATCGTCAAAAAGAAAAAGACAAAAAATTTAGGATAATGTAAAACGAGCTAATCCTTCGGGTAAGGAAATGCCAATCATTAACACAATTGGTAGGCTCACAAAGTAAAGAAAGGTAAAAAGATTATGAAAAAGTTAGTAGTTTTGGCAGTAGCATTGTTGAGTATGACAACTACTTTTGCAGCAGATGAGAACGCAAGTGCAACAGCAGCAACAGCTGCTTACAACATGAATATCAAGATGGGTCCTTTGGCTGATGCCTTGTCTCTTAACATTGATCAGGTTGAGGCTGTAGCAGATGTTCATAAGAACTTCACTGCAGAGATGATGAATGCTGCTATTGCTCCAGCTGAGGAGCGTGAAGCAATGGTAGGTAAGGCTATCAATAAGGATTTGAAGTACATGCATACTATTCTTTCTGAGAAGCAGTATCGCAAGTATTTGATGTTGCTTAATGCAACTCTCAAGAATCGTGGTCTCATCAAGTAATGATTCTTGAACTAAAGAAAAGAATATATTATAATAAGAGAGAGATAAGTTTGAAAAACTGTGTGTCAGCATTTTGGCACACAGTTTTTTTGCTTTATAATGATTATATCCAACCTAATTGTTTTCAAAATGATTATATTCAAAATTAATAGAACAATTGAAAACAAAAAAGGGAATCCTCACGGACTCCCTCTTGCTTATTATACAAAAACATTATGAATTTTATTTAATTAGCGAACAAGATTCGATATTATTATTATCTAACTTAACTAATCCATCTAAAAGTTTCAAATCAGCTATAAGGTTCAATCATTCATCTGCATGAAACATTATCACTTATAGGTTAAGCCTCTGCTTTTAACGATTGCAAAGGTACGAAGTTTTTTCGATTGCTGCAATACCTAAAAATGGGGGTTTTATCCAAATACCTATTTATAATGATGGTTGAAAGCTACTTTTTTCGTATCAGCGATGATCCTTGAATAGCTTGATAACCAGATAGTTGTATGATATAGATGCCCGCAGGCAATTCTGATATGTCACATAGATATTCCATTTCTCCTGATTGCATCTTTTCCACTTTCATTCTTATTCCAGATAAGTTATAGACAGAAACCCTAAAATCTTGAGTGGCTTTTTCTGTGAGATTGATGCATATCTTGTTCCTGTCCATACCGATTTGAGCTTTTTGAGGTAGATAAGTACTGATATCTGATATTCCGTCCAGGTTCAAAGCAGCCAATAGTCCTCGGTAAACATCCAGTTTTCCGTAACCCCAGAGGTTGTTTGGTATATCTTGTTCTTTGTCTAAAGGAATGCTCGTCTTCTTGATAATATCCAAAACATCCTGACTGTTTAGACTCGGATTGGCTTCTAACCATAGGGCAATTGCTCCGCCCACAACCGGAGAAGCCATAGAGGTACCACTATTGGAATGCCAAAAATAATTTCTTCCCTGATAGGTATAACTGGAAATGCGGGTGTCCCTGTCCCAGTTGTCGGGATGACATACTTCATAGAATGAGTTATAGGATGAAATGACCGTACTGCCCGGTGCAATTACATCTGGTTTGATTCGTTCATCGAAGGTTGGTCCTATTGACGAATAGGCTCCAAGTGCTCCGATGGACAGTGTTTCTGACTGCTTATATTTTCCCTCTATATCCGTATAGCCGGTATGGTTGATGGTGGCACCTACGCAGATCACACTCGGGTAAGATGAAGGGGAATTGATGCTATGCGACTTCTCGCAGTCAGCAAGTGACGGATCTACTGAGCTGATATACATATTGCCCGAACCATGATATACTTGAACATCTGCGTCTTTGCCCATTAACTGATAGGATATATGGTTGGTTAAACCCACATTTTTTTCGTCTAAGGCTTTCACCATCCAGTCATAGCATATTTCTTCTTTCTGATAACAGGAAGGGTATGCCCCCATCATCATGACATACCTTTTTCCAGCCACCTCTACTGTGTCAATCAGGGTAGAGTCGGCAGTAGCTAAAATATGCTCGGTATTCACATCAAAGATATGAGGACGCGTTCTTTCTTCATAAATGGTGGTGCGCAAAGTAAATGGCTGAGATGATTTGGCGATGTGATAGACGTATGGTTTGGCACTATTCACAAAACAGCCTGCACTTTCTTTTTCCAATGGCTTATGCATATAGTAATACTGTTGACCATTGTTGCCGGCTGAAGATACCAATACATGACCGGGAATGCGGGTCAGACTATCTAAAATCTCGCCATATAGCAAGTCTGTTCCGTCAAAATCCTGTCCAGCTCCTTCGCTGAAAGAGATGACGCATGGTTTGCCTACTTGGTCAGCATAATCGAAGATATACTTGAATCCTAAGGCATCCATGGCATAAGTAAATTTATAAGTTTGGGAAGAATCAATCAATGCAGCATTTTCGGATGTCGCATTTGCTACCAGACAAATATCGCTTTCGTATGCCATGCCGTGGTATTTGCCAGGAATATCTGAAGCCACTCCCTCACATCCGCTTCCTGCTGCTATTCCCAAGGTATGTGTGCCATGTGAATTATCATATCCATCTCTCGAACATCCTAATGCAAGCAGATGTTCTTTTCCGATATATTCGCGGCCTACTGGCAATGTACTCTGTAAGGTGTCTGAAGATATCTGATCCCAAAAAGCCTTGATGCGATAATCTGTCATCTGTGGGTTGTAGAAATTCGGATTTGTAAAGTCGAAACCGATATCCATAATGCCCATTACTACGCCTTTTCCTGTATAGACCTGTGGCAAATTCCTACCTTCATATACGGGTAAAGCATTGGTCTGAATGATGACAGAATCTAAAGTACATTTCGGATTCATGTTGGCTTCGATGCGTTGTATCTCTGGTAATGATGATAGACAGGATACAGAGTTCAGCGGAATCGTAGCGATGTATATATTACCATATCTGGCCCAAACCTTGCCACCATGCTGGCGTAGCACTTTTTTTCCATCTCCCGACACTTTGATAAAAGCAGTAGTCATGGGAGAGGGGATGCCTGTTATTGTTTTCTTTGCTTTGACATCATGTATTTTGGCAAGATTGACGGTTTGTTTTTCTTTCTCGCGTTCCTCCAAAACATAGTGTCGGAGCATAGGAGAAAGTTTGGATAGACATGCTCTTTGGGCATAGGCTCCATGTCCGAAGAATATAGTCAAGGTCAAATATAGTAATAGCTTTTTCATACAAGTAAGATTGTGATTAAGAAGAAAAGGAATCCCCGTGAAAGAGGATTCCCTGTTTTTTTTGAGATTTTAGCTTTTAAAAAACTAAAGGATTTATTTCTTTAACCATTTATCAAGCCAGTTGAAGAATGTTCTCTGCCAAAGAACACCATTCTGTGGTTTCAAAACCCAGTGATTCTCGTCAGGATAGATGAGAAGTTCTGCAGGAATACCGCGCATACGGGCAGCGTTGAAAGCTCCCATACCTTGATTGGCATTGATGCGATAGTCTTTCTCTCCATGAATACAGAGGATAGGAGTATCCCATTTATCAACAAACTTGTGAGGACTGTTCTCGTAAGTCTTCTTGGCATTTCCACTCAGGTCCTTATTCCAATAAGCATCCTCATATTCCCAGTTAGAGAACCATGCCTCCTCTGTGTCTGTGTACATGCTCTCCAGGTTGAAAGCGCCATCGTGAGCCAGGAATGCCTTGAAACGCTTGTTGTGATGGCCGGCGAGATAGTAAACAGAGAAACCACCGAAACTTGCACCGACGCAACCTAAGCGATCCTTATCTACGTATGGCAGATTGGCTGCTGCATCATCGATAGCAGAGAGATAGTCGTTCATACACTGACCGGTCCAGTCGCCAGAGACTTCCTCGTTCCATTCACTACCGAAACCTGGAAGACCACGGCGATTAGGCAATACCACTACATAACCGTTGGCAGCCATGATCTGAATATTCCAGCGATAGCTCCAGAATTGACTTACAGGGCTCTGAGGACCGCCTTCACAGAAGAGAAGGGTAGGGTATTTCTTGGTAGCATCAAAATTGGATGGCAACATAATCCATACCAACATCTGCTTACCATCTGTAGTCTTTACCCAACGCTGTTCGCACTTTCCGAGGTTCAACTGGTTCAGAATATGGTCGTTCTCGTGAGAAATCTGTTCTACCTTAGTACCTTTGGCATCCTTACCAGGGGTAACGATATAGATATCGGTAGGATGACTCATGCTTGCACGGGTAGCGAGAATCTTGTTGCCATTATTTGCCAAAGCTACGCTACCATAATCAGCCCAGTCGTTGGTGATCTGTTTAACTTCGCCCTTGAAGTTGGCCTGATAGAGGTTCAGGGTTCCGTGCCAAACACCAATGAAAGTAAGGCTCTTGTTGTCCTTGTTCCATACGAATCCTTCTACGTTGGAGTCAAACTTGTCTGATACATAGTTTTTCTTACCCGTAGCCAGTTCGTAAACACAAAGACGGTTGCGGTCGCTTTCATAACCATTGCGTGCCATGCTTTGCCATGCGATGTACTTACCATCAGCTGAGAATTGAGGATTGGTATCGTAACCAGGATTGTTTTTCAGATTTTCAGGAGCATTGACAGCCTGATTCTTCATGCTCTTGGTTGCATCAATCTTTGGCTCTACATAACCAGCTTCCTTGCAGAGATTCTTAGTCTCGCGCGTACCTATATTATATAAGTAGATGTCTGAGTCTGTAGAGATGGCATACTGAACGCCCTCTTTCTTGCGACAGGTATAGGCGATAGTCTTTGAATCAGGGCTCCAGGCTAACTGCTCGATACCGCCGAATGGTGCCATAGGACATTCGAATGGTTCACCTTTCAGAATATCTTCTCCCTCGTTGATGGTGCCGTTTTCTGTGACATCAGCAACAAAAGGGTGCAATATGCTCTCCACGTAGTGATCCCAGTGGCGATAGTTCATGTCTGTTACCAGACGACCAGTGGCGAGTGGCAGGTCTGAAGGATTCTCCTTGATGGTGCCATGATATGGCAACTCCTTGATGAGGATGACCTTCTTACCGTCTGGAGAGAATTTGAATCCCTCAATGCCTAACTTATCGTTGGTCAACTGCTTGCGGTCGGTTCCGTCCGGGTTCATGCTCCAGAGCTGTCCCTCCCGGAGAAAAGCAATCTTTTGTCCACCGGCTATCCAGGCAGCATCACTTTCGCTTTTGGCATCAGTGGTGAGTGCTTTTTTGTTCTTACCGTTGGCATCCATGACGAATAACATCTGGTGGCCTTTGTTTTCCTTCACACTGTAATAACCTACCTGATAAACAATTTGCTTGCCGTTAGGTGAAGCCTCGGCTGCACCGATGCGTCCCATAGCCCAGAGAGCCTCAGGAGTCATCAGGTGGTTTTCTACCTTGATTTCATTCTTTTGAATCATAGTTTGTGCATCAACTGTAGTGGTACTCATCGTGAGTGCAGCTGCAGCTAAAATCATTGCTTTAATCATTGTATTTAATTTTATTAGAGTTTTTTCTTAACAACAATAGCGTTTATTCTCAACTTGAATAGCGCTTATTCCTATTTGAATATGGCTGGGTGAAGAGAGAAAATGTAAATGGGAGTTATTGATTATCAACTTCTTCACACACCACCATCTCAGTACCTCTGTAAATGACGACAATCTTGTGAAGTTGGGTGGTCTTCACGGCGGAAGTGACCACTTCGCTTTGAGCGTAGCGGTTCACTTGAACCTCGGCTTCTTTGAAAAGCTGTTGGATGTGTGCGTCAGTATCTTTCGATTTGGCGTACTTGAGTTCCACAATATAAGAGTGGGTCATGTCGCTATAGATGTCGAGCAGCGGACATAGGAAGATGTCAGCATATCCTTCCTGAGTATCTTTTTCGGAGATAGGACGATAGTACTGATTTTGGCAAGTCATGGCAAGCGTGAAGCCATGCACAAAATACTCCCCTTTCTGATGGTCTCGTTGGGAGGCGTATTTATGCAGGCTGTCGGCAATGTACTGGAAGTATGCCTTCCATTTGCCATCATAAGCAAGATTGCTTGCCAACTCATTCTTTTCGTAGCTGTCGAATGAGAGGTCGTTTTCTTTGTAGGTATCGAGCAGATAAGTAAATAGCTGCTCGCGCACAACCTCGTTTGGAATAATAAATTTGGTCTTTCCTTTGTATGTTCCGTCGATGGTGACCATTCCGAAGTAAAACAATAGGCTGACGAAATTGTCGGGATTGCCTATCAGCTCGGCAGGAAATCCCGACTTGAGTTCGCCTGTGATGTAACCTTGCTGCACCAGTTGCTGGATGATAGAGGCATCGTGGGCAAACTCCTTGTCTCTGCGGATGAGCATGCGGAGCTTGTTGTAGTCGGTACGGATGTTTTCGTCTATCATGTGGTCGGGCACCTCACAATCATTGTTCACATAATTGTCGATGAAGTAAAGCACCATGTTGGAGTTGTACATCGTCACTTTGCCGTACTTCTTGAGTGCAAAGCAATAGTTGTCGTACCATGGCTTCATGATTGTTATCAATTCGTCGATGGTATGGTTGAACTCGTATTGGGTGGAGTAGTATTCGAGCATGTCACGCACTTCTTTCTCTGTGAATCCCGTCAGTTCATTGAATTGGGCACTCAGAGTGTAGTTGGTGCCGATGTTGAATCCACTGGTCAGGTCGTCTAATGTGACAGGGCTGACTCCTGTCACAAATACACGGGCGATGGTAGAATCTGTACCAGCCTTGATCGTGTCGAAGAAAGTGCGCAAGTATCCCTCGCCATGAGTCTCTTTGCGATATTTGTCCAGACAGTTGGGTTCAGCAAGAATCTTGTTGGTGAAATGGTCGTATTCGTCGATGAAGAGGAACACCTTGGCATTGGTCTTCTCGCATTCACGGCACAGAAAGTTCAGTTGCTTGACCGCACCATCCAGTTGGTTCATACCTTCTTTGATGCCTTTCGGTAAATATTGCGCATATACATCGCAGAAAAAATTAAAGGCTATGCGACAATGGTCGTCTAATCCCTTTTTATAGTCATTTAGTTCTGCATTTACTATTGCAAAGTTGAGCTTAATGACAAGATATTTGTTGTGCTCGGGTGTGGGATGTTGACCGATGTAGAGATGACCGAAGAGCTTGTCGAAGATGCCTGCTCGATTGATGTCGTAGTAATGCTCAAGCATGGAGAGAGTAAGGCTCTTGCCGAATCGGCGAGGGCGGATGTAGAAGAAGAACTTGTTGGCTCTTTCAATTTTCTCCACGAATGGAGTCTTGTCGACATAATAGCAGTCATCCTCGATAACGGCTTTGAAGTTCATCATGCCGTAAGGGATGCGCTTGGGATATTTTCGAATGCTCGTTGATTGATTCTCTACCATATTTTTACACCTTTTTTATATTGTTCTGCAAAAATAAGGATAATTTTCCGAAAGAACAAGAAACTCTTCAAAAGATATGTTAAACATTTTACCAGGATTCACTTTCCTTTGTATTTTTGTGCAAAGAAAAGTGGCTCATGAGATATTGGCTATCCACGGACAATCTCCCAGGAGCCTAAAAAACGTGCCAAATTTTAACTTGATTTTAACTCCCTACCTTTAAGGGTGTGCCAACCATACAGAATCGAATTCATTATGACAAGTCTTCTTTAACTTCAAGAGATGCTTGTTTCTGGCCTTTTTAACTGCTCTAGGTTGAGCGATGCGAGGTGTCAACGCGGAGCTACTTACCATCGAGAATGAAGGGTGATGAAGGGTGGAATTGTGCCATTCACCCTCTGAAACCCCGATAAACACAGGGAATTCCAAGGGATAGATGAAGGATGAAGGGTTTTATGCTAGTAGATTGTAAAGTCTAAAAGTTGCATAAAACAGCATCCATTTTTGTTGATA
>OIYX01000010.1_pt1 | contig 62146 bp, 47 predicted proteins | sample 1588431 | NCBI WGS metagenome assembly OIYX01 (sample SAMN03283241) | human gut metagenome | biome: human-associated habitat; material: feces | host: Homo sapiens | place: Peru | collected 2012
ACGAAATATTATCCCAATGAAACCTTGGCAGCGGCGGATGCATGGTATCAAGTCCGGGTGTGTGATGGAGCGGTCTATTTACGGGACGTGTGCAGCGCGTTTTCGCTGCGGGCGCAGTGCCATCGGAGCGTCTCGGACGGGGAAGAATATGTCCTGTTCTGTGGTTCGAGCTTTCGACTCTTTTTCTTCATGGATGGTACACAAAAAATTACGGCGTCCCTGTTAATCCAGAGATTTTGGCCGATAAAGGAAATCAAAGCAAGCCAGAGATATTTGGAAAGTACGGGTGTGGACGTTTTGACCACATGGAGCAGTGAAGATTATCTGCCGGTTTCTGGTTCGACCCGCTATATGAAGTGTTATGAATTAATCCTTCGGGAAGGCGTGGTCGTGATTGAGGCGCCTACGCCCCAAAGGGTCGCGGAGGGCGTTCGGCCGGTATTTCACTACTATACGGACGAAGAATGGAGCACGGCTTGCGCGGAATGGGATGGGTACACGATCTTGGAAATCGACCGGCAGTGGGGGTGAGCTTGGTTTTTAGACCGGGAAATCATGTTATGAAGCTGATATGATCGTTTTGCTAAGGAACCTCTGAATCAATCGGCTGCGGCGCTCAGCGGGCCTTTTGCCCCAACTGATCGGTTTGAAAATCTTGAAATACGAAAAGGATTCCTGCAATTTCCAAACCTCAATTTGGAGACAAAATCCCTCGCTGACCGCTCTTGCGATTGAATCAGAGCTTCCCTAGTATAAGCCGGGGGCTGCGGCAGTTTGCCTGCCGCAGCCCCCGGCTGCTTTATTTTGCGATGTCTCGGTACAGGAAGGTCACGACCTGCGCGCGGGTGCAGGTGTCGTCGGGGCTGAAGGTCGTGTCGGACGTGCCGTTCGTGATGTCCGTTTCGACCGCCCAGAGGGCGGGGCTGCGGGGACGGTCAGCTTGCAGAGGTCTGCACGAAGTTCCAACTGTCGCGGCACATCTGCTCGAGCGTCTTTTCGGTTTTCCAGCCCAAAAGGCGCTCGGCCTTCGAGGCGTCCGCCCAGCAGCGCGCGAGATCCCCGGCGCGGCGCGCGCCGATCTGATAGGGGACGGGAACGCCGGTGGCCTGCTCGAAGGTGCCGATCAGCTCGAGCACGCTCGTGCCGTTTCCGGTGCCGAGGTTGATGGCCTCCGCGCCGGTGTGCTCCTGCGCATATTCGATCGCGCAAAGATGCCCCTTGGCAAGGTCGACGACGTGCAGATAGTCGCGCAGGCAGGTGCCGTCGGGCGTGTCATAGTCGTCGCCGAACACCGTCAGCATCCGAAGCTGGCCGGCCGCGACGCGGACAAGATACGGCATCAGGTTGTTCGGGATCCCGGATGGGTCGTCGCCCAGCAGACCGGACTCGTGCGCGCCGATGGGGTTGAAATAACGCAGCAGCACGGCCGAAAAATCCGGCTTTGCGGCGGCATAGTCGCGGAGGATCTGCTCGCTCATGACCTTCGTCCAGCCATAGGGATTGGTGCAAAGATGCGCAGGCATCGTCTCGACATAGGGAACCGGATTTTCAGGGCCGTAGACCGTTGCGGAGGACGAGAAGATCAGACGCTTGCAGCCGAATTCCTCCATGACCTCCAGCAGCGTCAGCAGGGCGTCAAGGTTATTGCGATAATAGCGCAGCGGCTGGCTCACGCTCTCGCCGACGGCCTTCAGCCCGGCAAAATGGATCACGGCGCTGATCTCGTGCGCCTGAAACACGGCGCGCAGGGCGGCGCGGTCGCCGACGTCCTGCTCAAAAAAGGCCGGACGCACCCCGGTGATATGCTCGATGCGGTCGAGCACCTCGGCGTTGGAATTGACCAGATTGTCCACGATCACGGGCTCATAGCCCGCTTGGATCAGCTCCACACAGGTGTGGCTTCCGATGAAGCCCATGCCTCCGGCAACAAGAATTTTCATAGTGGCATTCCTCCGTTTTCCTCAGCCCACCGGAGGATCAGGTCGCGGTGGGTGATGACTGTTTGAAGCGCCGAGAGCTCCTCCGGCGCAAAGAAACGTAATTGCAGGGACTCGGCGCTGGGCTTGAGCTCGGGCAGACGCTCGAGCCTTGCGCGAAACAGGACGATGACCATGCGCCAGACCGTGCCGTCGCGGTAAGCTGCGATGCGCTCGTCCTGCGTGGTCAGAACGTGGGTAAAGGCGGCCTCTGGAAGAAACAGCCCCGTCTCCTCGCGCAGCTCCCGCGCGATGCCCTGCGTCTCGCGCTCGCCGTGCCGCAGGCGGCCGCCGATCAGACCCCACCGGCCACAGTCCCACCGCTTTTCAAGCAGCAGGCGCCCCTCGGCCTCGAGCAGCACGTTTGTCCCGATGCGGGTCGGGCTGTTCGGCCGCGGCGCGGCCGGGTCGTTGCAGAAATAGCGCCCGATCTCCATACGGCTCACCCTCGTCTCTCCCGAAGGGCGGCGAAGCGGCCGCAGCCTCCGAATTTTACAGCAATATTATAGCACCGATCAGGATTTTTGCAACATCTGATTCATGCGCATCAGGAGCGCGGCGACCTGCGCACGCGTGGCGGAGTGCGACGGCTCCAGCCAGAGCGTCCCGTCGGATGCCTTGCTGCCGCGCAAAAGACCGGACTCGATCGCCCAGCCGACTCCCTCGCGGGCATAAGAGCTGACGCGGTCGGCGTCGGCAAAGCCGTCCGGGATGGGGGAGACGTCGACGGAGCGGTCGAGATAGCGCGCGTAGCGCAGCAAAATGACGGCGATCTGCTCGCGGGTGACGGGTGCATCCGGATCGAAGCGGTCGTTTCCGACGCCGTCGACGATGCCGCAAGCCCATGCCCAGCGAACTGCGGCGCTATAGTAGCTGCGCTCCGAGACGTCGATGAAGTGCAGTTGCTCCGGCATCTCCTTTCGGCCGTCTGCGCGCCAGAGCACGGTGACGAGCATAGCGCGGGTCATGGTGCTCTCCGGCTCAAAGCAGCCTTGGCCGCAGCCGTTGAAGAGCGAGCGGGAGAGCACGTAGTCGATCGACTCGTGATACCATGCGGAGCGGTCGACGTCGGTGAATTCCAGACAGGGGTCTGACGGCGCTGGAGGATCAACGGGCGCGGGAGGATCGACCGGCGCGGGAGGATCAACAGGTGTGGGAGGGTCGACCGGGTCAGTGCCGCCTACCTTGGTGAAAACGGCGTGGACGGTGCAGTCGGCGTGTACATTCGGGATCACGTAATACTCGGCGGGCTCAATGTCGTCCCCGTCGACCACCAGACGGGACAGCTCCCAGCCGTCGTCCGGTTGGATGGCAATGGCCACGCGCGAGCCCTTCTCCGCGCGACGCGTGGGCGTGATGTAGCCGCTGCCCTCGAAGCTGGTCGTGATGAGATAGGCCGGGGCACGGTAGCTGCCGTTGATATAGTGCGCGTTCGGGTCGACAAAGAGCAGACCGTCGTTTTCCTTGCCCTCCTGCTCGAGCACGCGCAGGAAGCTCTCGTTGTCGACCTGCGTGCTGTCCACACATTTTTGGCTCCACGACGCAAACGGTGTGTTCGAGGCGGTGGCGATGTATTCGTTCACGGAGACGCGAAGGTGCTTGTCGGCATAGCCGGAGACGAATTTACCGTTTTGATAGATGCATACACCGTCCTCAACAAGTGCTGTGACGGTCGAGCCGGAATAATAGCAGTCGATGCCGCTCATGCGCAGACCGAGGCCTCGGCCGGAGCCGATGCCCCAGCTCAGAACGTTGAGCAGCTCGGAATAGGTCAGGTCATAGACAAAGAGCCGGTTGCAGAACGGCGCGATGGTATAGACGTCGCCCTTGGTGATGTAGCGGCGGCTGCCGTCAAGCAGAAGCTCCGTCCGGATGCCGCCCTTGTTGGTGAAGGAGACCTTCGAGCCGGTGGCGCGGTTGGCCATGTCGGTCATCCAGTTGCCGCCCGTGCTGGAGAAGGGATTGTTGCCGATCTGAGCGGTGCTGATGCTGACGGTCACATAACCGAGACGCTTCGACAGCTCATCTTGCACCTTTGACAGATAATACCGGCTCAGCTCGAGCACGGAGGGCGAAAGCTCCGCAGCATTGGCGGGCGTGTCGGTCATGCGGCTGTCGGCATCCTGAAGGCTTTTGATCTCAGAATTGCGCACCTCCACGCCGCTGCCGTCAAAGCACAGCTCGGCATAGGCATAGCCGGTCGCCTTCGCTGCCGACTGGATATAGGAAACGCTGCCGTAGGAGCCGTCCTGACCGGTGTGGGAGTGGCCGCCGCAGACCAGATCGATCGACGAGCTGCCGGAGACCTGCGCGGCCAAGGACGAGGCGTCCATGTGCGCAAGCAGAATGACGGCGTCGGCCTGCTCGGTGGATTTGAGGCGCTTAGCGAGCGATTCCACGCGGTAGATGTCGGATTGAATGGTATAGGGCGCGATTTGAGAGGCCATGATCGACGAGCTATAGGTGTCGGCGTAGCCGATCACCGCCACGCGCACGTCGCGGGTCTTCCCGGAGGGGGAGACGGCGGTCTTGTTCAAAATGACATAATCCTGCGTGAAATTTACGCGGTCGGACGTGCCGGCGTAGTAAATGTTGGAGGCGAGAACGGGAACCGTGCTGTCGTGCTCCACGCCGTCGAGGGTGTAGCGCGTCATGGTGCCGTCGGAGTCGGTCGTGGTCGTGATGCCCCAGTCGAATTCGTGGTTGCCGAGCGCCACGGCGTCGTAGCCCATCACGTCGTATGCTGCGACCAACGGCTCGCCGTTTTGCAGGTTGGAGATCGCGTTGCCCTGATAAATATCGCCGCCGTCGAGCAGCACCGTGCGGGTGCTGTCCCCGGTGCGGGCGTCGTCGACCTTGTCGGCGATATAGGCCATGCGGTACAGCGAGACCGGATCGCCGCCGGACGTGGTGGTCTCAACCAAAAAACCGTGGACGTCCGAGGTCTCGAAGACCGGGAGGGTGTAAAGCTCGGCGGCCTGCGCGCCCATCACGGGGAGCAGAGCCGTCAGCAGCGCGAGCACGCAGAGACGAGCCGCGTAGATCGTTTCATTGGGATCCGTCCTTTTATTTATTATATATAGTATCCTGCGCGAAGGCTCCGACGGGACGGCTCGATCCGACCGGGAGCCTTCGCAGCTTCATTGTATCACAGAGCGGATAGCGCGTCAAGTCGAACGGACGCGGAACCGGTCGAGAAAGGGGAGCGCAGGGAAGGCGGTCTTGGACAAATTGCCGAGAAACAGCGTGATATTTTGTTGATTAATACAATTTTAAGAAAGCTTCTGGACAAAGATTGTAAAAGATGCTATACTGACGCTGTGGACGGCAGGAGACCGCCCATATCATGTTCGGGGAGACTGCGTCAGGCGGTCTTTCACTTTTCAGTAAAAGGAGAGTCGTTTATGAAAAAGCTATCCCGCGTTCTTTCGGCACTGCTGGTGCTCTGCATGATCCTGTCGCTGCTTCCGACGGTCTTTGCAGAGGAGAACAAATCTGACTTTGCGTTCCTTGTGACGTCCGATTTGCACGGCCAGATCTTTGCTACGGATTATACGGTCGACGCTTCACAGAGCGGAACCTATAAACGTGGCCTGACCCGCGTCGCTTCGTACATCAAGGAAATGAAGCAGCAGTACGGCGACAATCTGTATGTTGCCGACATGGGCGACACGATCCAGGGCGCTCCGCTGACGTATTATTATGCGTTCAACAAGCCCGAGGCAGATCCTCCGGCCGTTAAGGCGTTCCGCACCATCGGTTACGATATGTGGGTCGTCGGCAACCACGAGTTCAACTACGGCCTGACCATTCTCAACCGTCAGCTCGACTATGCGACCTCTCCTGCCACCGAGACGGAAAAGCAGCTCAGCGTCTGCATGGCCAACTATCTCGACGCCGCCACCAACAGCGACGAGAGCAAGGACTGGAAGACGTGGAAGAACTATGAGCCTTACGTCATCAAGGACTTCGACGGCGTGAAGGTTGCCGTCATCGGCTTCGGCAACCCCAACATTCCCACGTGGGACATTCCCGCGAACTGGGAGGGCATCTATTTTGCCAACATCATCGACACCTATAAGCACTATGAGCCGGAAATGAAGGAAAAGGCCGACATGATCGTCGTTGTTGCCCACAGCGGCGTGAATTCCGATGAGAAGTCCGACTTCATCGAGCAGCTCGTTCAGGAGACGGACTCCATCGCCTTCGCATTCTCCGGCCATGAGCATAACAACAAGGATTGGACGATCAAAAACGCCAAGGGCGAGGACGTCCATGTGCTCCAGCCCTTCACCAAGGCGCGCGCCATCGCGCAGGTGAAGGTCTCCTACGACAAGACCACCGGCAAGGCCGACATTGACACCTCGTTGGTGGATATGGAGAACTACAAGCTCGACGAAGACCTCGTCAAGGTTCTCCAGCCCTATGAGGACGCGACATGGAAGGAGTACATGCTCGAGAAGATCGGCACGGCAAGCGAGGCCTTCTCCGCCGCCGACCTCGGCACGAAGCCGTCTGCGTTCATGGATCTGGTCAACACCGTCCAGCTCTGGGGCGCCTACGACAACACCGGCGAGAACACGCCCGACAATCCGAAGGACGACACGCCGGCACAGCTCTCCATCTCCGCGCCGCTGACCTCCGGCGACAACCCGAACATCATCGACAAGGGTGATATTTACCTCGGCGATATGTTCAAGCTCTATCGCTTTGAAAACTGGTTCTATCAGATCACCATGAAGGGCGAGGAGATCCATCAGTGGCTCGAGTTTGCCGCGACGAAGATCAAGACGGACGCCACCGGCAAGCCCTATGTCAGCTCCGGCGATCTGACCTATTATGACGTCATTTACGGCGACGGCTTCTCCTATGTGATCGACTACACGAAGCCTGCGGGCAGCCGCATCGTCTCCATGACCTACGAGGGCAAGCCCATCGCAGCCAACCGGACCTTCACCGTGGTCGTGAACAACTATCGCTATAACGGCGGCGGCAAATATGTCGACTGGCTCAATTCCCACGGCTGCAATTTTGTTGCAAACGATCCCGCACGCGTGATCTACTCGACGCAGTTCGACATGATCCAGGGCGAGGACAAGGGTCAGGCCAGAAACCTTCTGACCGACTACATCCGCAAAGAGGGCACCATCACCCCGACCGTCACCTCCACGTGGTCGCTCGCCACGGGCTACAAGACCTTCGAGATCTTTGAGACCACGGACGTGCACGGCTATCTGACGGACACCTCCAGCGGCAAACCGGAGACGTTCCAGTATCGCCTTGCGCGCATCGCGAAGATCGTCAAGGACGCCAGAGCCAATGCCGCGAACAACGGCGTGCTGCTCTTTGACGGCGGCGATATTTATCAGGGCACGCCCGTTTCCAACCTGATCTACGGCAACGCTCTGCGCGCGGCCTATGACAACATGGGCTATGACGCCGTCGCGCTCGGCAACCACGAGTTCGACTGGGACGTCACCAAGTACGCCACGGACGCCGAGGGCACCATGCCCGCCTATGAGGTCGGCAGCTTCACCGGCGACAGCAGCATTCCCGTTCTGGCCTATAACCTCTTTGACGCCGGAACGACGACGCACGCCTCCATCGTGAAGGATTATGTGATCCTCGATAAGGACGGCGTGTCCATCGCGGTGATCGGCTACATCCCCGACTATTCCATGGACATCATGGCCGCGAAGATCGCCCCGTATGACATCGATCCCGACCTCGATAAGCTCAACGCGAAGATCGACAGCGTGATCGCCGCGGAGAAGCCCGACGTCGTGATGGTGCTTGCGCACGATAGCCCGGCGCATCTTGCCAGAGCGCTTGACCCCGACAAGGTCGATCTCGTTTTGGGCGGCCACTCTCACACCGCGAGCTTTGGCGTCGCCGATAACGGCATCGCCTACATCCAGGGCAACTGCCAGGCCAAGGGCTATGCCAACGCCAAGCTCCAGTACAACACCGTCACCGGCGAGGCCGAGGTGCTGGCTCCCAGCTATATCTCCATCACCGACAAGAAGGATGCCCTTTACGACAACGACGAAAACAAGGCCAACCTCGATCCGGACGTGCTTGCCATCAGCCATGCGGCATGGGACACCGTCAAGGATCAGATGGAAGAGGTGCTCGGCACGGTCGACCGCAGCATCACGCGCCGCGCAAAGATCGGCAAGAGCACGAACACCATCGCGGGCAACTGGCTTACGGGCCTGATGCTCGAGGCCACGAAGGACATGAACACCGTCGTCGCCTTCGCGAACAGCGGCGGCATCCGCTGCGACCTGATGATGGAGGAGGGCGCGACCACCCGCAACATCACCGTCGGCGACATTTACACCATCTCGCCGTTCGGCAACCGCCTGCTGACCTTCGACGCAACCGGCGCAGAGCTTGCCAAAACGGTTGAAAATGCATTCAAGAACCCCAACTACGGCGACCAGTTCTCCGGCATGTTTGTCAAGTATAAGACCGCCCCGGGCGCGGACGGCCGTCCGGTGAGAACCGTCACCTCCATTGTACTTGACGACGGCACCGTTGTGGACATCCACGACAACACCAAGACCTATCGCATCGTGATCAACGAATACTGCGCAACGCTGCCCGGCTCCGCCTTTGAGAAGAAGACGCCCGTGCAGGACGTCAACGAGGCGCCGATCGACAATCTCAGCGCGATCGAGGCGCTGCGCCGGATCGGCAAGGAGAACGGCGGCGTGCTGCCGCTCGACCTGAACGAGCGCTGCGTCAAGGAAGAGGACGCCATTACCTATGAGCTGGTTCCGGACAGCGGGAACATGTTCAAGTACGGCCACCTTGACCTGAACGTCTCCACCGAGGAATTCCTGAAGCTCTTTAACTACGGCGACATCGTCACCGTCTCCTTCAACGGAAAGAGCTACGATTTCCCGGTCTGCTCGAACTATGACGACGTTGACACGCATCAGCTCCTCATTCGCGCCGCAACGGGCAAGAAGGTTGTGACCATGGCCATCAACTACGGCCAGCTCGGCGTTGAGGCGGGCATCATCGAGCCGAACCCCGATGCAGGCACCGTTGAGGGCGCCCCGAAGTACCGCGTCAAGGACGGCGTGACCTTCCCGATCGTCGCCACCGTGACGATGAAGGAAGCCGGCGGCTATGCCGACGAGCTTTCCGTCCGCCAGCTCAACCGCACGAACAACCGCGAGGATTACCCCGAGCTGACTGACGAGCAGTTCGCAAACTTCCGCAACATCGCTACCACCGGCATGGGCGCGGGCATCCTCTACCGCTCCTCCAGCCCGATCAACCCCGAGCTGGGCAGAAACACCTACGCCGACAAGGCTGCCTCGGCAGCGGGCATCAAGACCTTCATCAACCTCGCCGATTCCGTGACGGAGGCCAAGGGCTACGCAGGCTATGACGACAGCTACTATGCCAAGCAGAATGTTGTCTTCCTGAACCTGCCGGTCGCCTTCACGACTGATGAGTTCAAGAACGGTCTGGCCGAGGGCTTCCGCTACATGACCACGAAGGAAGGCCCGTACCTTGTCCACTGCACCGAGGGCAAGGATCGCGCCGGCCTGACCGCGGCCATTCTGGAATGCCTGATGGGCGCCTCTGCTGACGAGGTCGCAAACGACTACCTCACCACGTTCCGCAACTATTATAATGTGGTCGATGGCAAGCAGGTCGCGCTGACCGAGGCGCAGGAGGCCTATCTGCGCAACGCGATCCTGAAGAACCTCTGCCTGATCTTCGACATGGCCGATGCCGCAAAGGCCGACCTTGCCAAGGAGGCCGAGGCCTACATGAAGGAGATCGGCCTGACCGACGAGGAGGTCGCCAAGCTCCGCGAGAACCTGAGCAAGAGCGCAGCGCTCCGGATCAAGACCGTCGCTCCGTCGACGACCGAGATCGACAAGTACGGCGACGTTCGCCTGAGCATCACCTCCGGCGAGCTGCTCGCAGCGGGCTTCGAATATGCCGACTATGTGACTGTTGAATTCCTCGACCAGAAGCTGACCCTGCCCGTCATTCCGGAATACCGTTATGTCGGCGCAAGAGAAGCCGGTCTCGTCGCGTGGAAGGATGCCTCCAAGCCCGTCGAGCTGGAGATCTTCAACGGAAGCTTCGCCGCAAGCTACGGCCTTGCGACCAAGACGACCAACCCCGACAAGTCCTATGTCTGGAACGCAAACGAGGGCGTGACCTTCCCGGTGGAGATCACCATCACGCTGGCGCAGAAGGGCGGCTATAAGGATCAGTACGAGGTCTATGACCTTGTCCGCACGAACAACCGCGAGGACTACAAGGATCTGACCGACGAGCAGTTTGCAAACTTCCGCATGGTCGGCACGACCGGCATGGGCTACGGTGTGCTCTATCGCTCCTCCAGCCCGATCAACCCCGACATCGGCAGAAACACCTATGCCGACGCTGCGGCAAAGGCGCACGGCGTGAAGACCATCATGAACCTGGCGGATAATCAGGCTAAGGCGGAGGCCTATGCGGGCTACGCCGACACCTACTACTCCAAGCAGAACGTGGCCTTCCTCGGCATCGGCGTCGACTTCCTGAGCGAGACGAACCGCACCGGTCTGGCAGAGGGTCTGCGCTACTTCGCAACGCACGACGGCCCGTACCTCGTGCACTGCAACGAGGGTCAGGATCGCGCGGGCTTCACCTCCGCGCTGCTCGAGTGCCTGATGGGTGCGTCGCTCGACGAGGTCAAGACGGATTACGCCGTGACCTACATGAACTACTACGGTGTCAAGGTCGGCACGACCCAGTACGCGACCATTTCCAACAACATCGTCAAGAATCTCAAGACGATCTTCGGCGTCGAGACGCTCGAGGGCGCGGATCTTGCGAAGCTCGCGGAAACCTATATCAAGGGTCTCGGCCTGACCGACGAGGAGATCGCAAAGCTCCGCACGAATCTGGCAGGCAAGAGCCAGTTCCATGACGTCACGGAGAAGGATTGGTTCTACGATTATGTCGTGGAGCTGACTGCTCGCGGCGTGGTCAACGGCGTCAGCCCGACCGAATTCGAGCCGAACGAGAATCTGACCCGTGCGCACCTGGTCACGATGGTCTACCGTCTGGCCGGTGAGCCGACCGTCGAGGCGACCACCTCCAAGTTCACCGACGTCAAGGAGAACAGCTACTACTTCAAGGCGGCTGTCTGGGCAGAGCAGAACGGCATCATCAACGGCACGACCGAGACGACCTTTGAGCCGGATGCGTTCGTGACGCGCGAGCAGATGGTCACCATCCTCTATCGCTTCTCCGGCGATAAGGGCAGCTACGAGGATAAGCTTGAGGGCTACAAGGACGCCGCCGACATTTACGCCTATGCGAAGAACGCCGTCGGCTGGGCGACCGAGAAGGGCGTCGTCGCCGGTTACCCGGACGGCACCTTCCAGCCGAAGGGCAACGCCACCCGCGCCGAGGCGGCAAAGGTTCTCGTGATCTTCGCAAAGCTCACCAACAGATAACGCACCAAACCGTTTCGCACAAGTCATAAACGAGGGCGCTGCTTCGGCAGCGCCCTCTTGCGCGGTCAGCAGCCAAGCAAATTGCACAGTATGTACAAAATACGAATGCATTAATTGAATAAAATGCCGAATATTACAAAAATGCTGGACAAGCCGTGCATCGCTTGTTATACTGTACGTGCGAGCAGCCTTCTGCCCGCACCAAAAATATAAGCCGATTCCGTGCATTCGGGATCGCAGAGAAGGAGAGTTGTTTATGAAAATGCGCAACCGTTTGCTTTCTCTTGTGCTGGTGCTCTGCCTGATATTCTCCCTGCTTCCGTCCGTGTTTGCAGGGGATGTCGACAAGCTCGGCGCAGGGAAGACCGTTATTCTGCACTCAAACGACGTGCACGGCGAGGTTCTGGGATACTCCTATATGGCCGCGCTGAAAGCAAAGCTTGAAAAGGCCGGCGCCGACGTCATTCTGGCCGACGCAGGCGATTTCAGCCAAGGCGACACGTCCGTCTCACTGAGCAAGGGCGCGAATGCTGTGGAGCTGATGAACCTGACCGGCTATGACGTGGTCGGCCTCGGCAACCACGAGTTTGACTATGGCTATCCGCAGCTTCAGGAAAACATGAAGAAAGCGAAGTTCGCGGTTCTCTGCTCCAATGTGCTTGATGCGGAGAACAAGCCCATCTTCGAGGCAAACAAGATCATCGAAAAGGGCGGCGTCAAGATCGGCTTCTTCGGCATGGAGACGCCCGAGACGCAGACAAAGACCAATCCCGCGCTCATCAAGGGTCTGACCTTCCTGACCGATTCGACCGAGACGACCATCTGGCAGAACGCGCAGGCGCAGGTCGACGCGCTCAAGGCAGCCGGCGCAGACGTGGTCGTCTGCCTTGCTCACCTCGGCGTGGACGAATCCTCCGTTCCGTATCGCTCCTATGACCTGTATGAAAAGGTCACCGGGCTGGATTTCATCATTGACGGCCACTCCCACACCGTGATGGAGAAGGGCGCGAAGGATGAGCCCATCCAGTCCACCGGCACGAAGTTTGCCAACATCGGCGTGATCGTGATCGATAACGCCACGAAGAAGATCTCCGAAAACTATCTCGTTGCAACCGGCGAGGGCGGCTTCAGCGAGCAGGATGAGACGGTCAAGGCCGCCGCGCAGAAGATCATCGACGACATCAAGGCTGAGTACGGCCAGAAGTTCGCGACCTCCGAGGTCGAGCTGAACGGCGCTAAGGAGCCGGGCAACCGCACCGAGGAGACCAACAACGGCGACCTCATCACCGACGCAATGGTCTGGTACCTCACCGAGAAGAATCCCGGCTCCATCACCGAGACCCCCGCAGAAAACATCCTTGCCATCACGAACGGCGGCGGCATCCGCGCGGCCGTGAAGGCCGGCGATGTGACCAAGAACGACATCTTTACGGTTCTGCCCTTCGGCAACACCGTTGCGGTCGTCTATGTCACCGGCGCGGAGCTGCTCGAGGCGCTGGAGGCTTCGACCTTCTGCACGCCGATCTCGCTGGGCGGCTTCCCGCAGGTTTCCGGCATCAAGTTCACCGTCGACGGCGATAAGCTCTATGACAAGAACGAGGAGACCTATCCCGGCTCGACCTACTACGGCCCGGCCTCCATCAACCGCGTGACCATCGACGAGATCAACGGCAAGCCGTTTGACGAGAAGGCCAAGTATGCCGTGATCACCAACAACTTTGTCGCCGCCGGCGGCGACACCTACTATGCCTTCAGCGCCGCGTCGGCTCAGTTTGACACCGGCTATACGCTCGATTCCGTCGTGATCGACTACATCACCGAGAAGCTCGGCGGTGTCATTTCGGAGAAGGACTACGGCGCGCCCAAGGGTCGCATCACCGTTAACTACACCGATCCCGACACCACCAAGATCACCATCGGCGGTCTGGATGCCGACATTTGGATGACCAAATACGGCAACGTCTACACGGACTGCAAGGCGACCGTTTTCTTTGAGAGAATGGGCTACACCTGGGGCGATATCGTCACCGTGAAGTTCCTCGACAAGGAGCTGGAGCTGCCGGTCGTTCCGACCTATCACTATGTCGACTCCGGCAAGCCCGCCATCATCATCAACAAGGATGAGAAGGGTATGCCCACCGGCTATCTGTCCATGGCGATCAACATGGGCAACTTCGCCACCACCTACGGCATCGCCGAAAAGCACACCAACGAGGACAAGACCTGGTACTGGACGGCGATGGAGGGCGTGACCTTCCCGGTCGAGGTCACCTTCGAGATGAAGGAAAAGGGCGGCTACATGGCCGAATACCTGCTCCATGACCTCACGCGCACCAACAATCGCGAGGATTACAAGGATCTGACCGACGAGCAGTTTGCAAACTTCCGCGTCGTCAAGACGACCGGCATGGGCAAGGACGTGCTCTATCGCTCCTCCAGCCCGATCAACCCTGAGCTGGGGCGCAATACCTATGCCGACAAGGCCGCCGAGAAGGCCGGCGTCAAGACCTTCATGAACCTTGCAGACGATGCCGAGAAGGCCGCTCAGTATGAGGGCTATGCCGACAGCTACTACTCCAAGCAGAACATCGTGTTCCTCAACCTCGGCGTGGACTTCAGCGAGAAGACCTTTAAGGACGGCTTGGCCGACGGCTTCCGTTATATGACCAAGCACGAAGGCCCGTACCTCGTGCACTGCACCGAGGGCAAGGATCGCGCGGGTTATGTCTCGGCGCTGCTCGAGTGCTTCATGGGCGCGACCTATGACGAGGTCGTTGAGGACTATATGACGACCTACGTCAACTACTACGGCGTGGAGAAGGGCACCGAGAAGTATGACGCGATTGCCAACTCCAACATCATCAAGAGCCTGAAGAAGGCGTTCGGCGTGGAGGATCTGTCGAAGGCCAACCTCGTGGCCTGCGCAACGGCCTATATGAAGGAGATCGGCCTGACCGATGCCGAGATCGCGAAGCTGCACGAGAACCTCGGCTGGAAGAACCCGTTCGGCGACGTCGCCGAGGACGCGTGGTACAGAGGCTATGTCATGGAGGCCTACTATGCCGGTATCATCAACGGCGTCAGCCCGACTGAGTTCGAGCCGGAGGAAAACATGACCCGTGCCCACCTGGTCACCATGGTTTACCGCATGGCCGGCGAGCCGACCGTCGAGGCGACGACCACCAAGTTCACCGACGTCAAGGAATCGGCTTACTATTTCAAGGCGGCCGTCTGGGCCGAGGAGAACGGCATCATCAACGGCGTGGACGAGAACACCTTCGCGCCGGATGAGAACGTGACGCGCGAACAGATGGTCACCATTCTCTTCCGTTATTCCAAGGTCGACGGCGATTTCGCTGAGCGCGCAAATATCTTCAAGGATGTTGCGGACATTTACGGCTATGCCAAGAACGCCGTCGGCTGGGCGGTTCAGAATTCCGTTGTGGACGGCTATCCGGACGGCAGCTTCATGCCGAAGGGCAACGCCACCCGCGCAGAGGCCACCAAGATCCTTGCGATCATGGCCATGCTCGTGAAATAAGAACCTTTCTATAAGGGCGCTGCTTCGGCAGCGCCCTCTCATACTGATTCTTGATTAAATTTTTTAATCAAGAATCAGTATCACAGCCGTTTTTCAAGCATTTTTTAATAACAAACCTGCCGTTTTCGGATTCCGAAGATTATATTTGCGTTCCGTATTTTCAATCAAGTTACCGATCCTGTCATTGCGAGGAGCGAAGCGACGCGGCAATCTTTAACGATGCGATTTGTCATTCCGTAACGAACTATTGCGCTTCGGTTTTTCCTGATTTTCTATTGACTTCACCCGCTTTCTTATGCTATACTCAAGGTGGCCGGAGTAAGGCTTCCGGCTCACCTTTTCGGGGTGGAGAGTAGCGGCGCTTTTGCGTGGGTCGCTACTCTTTTTTTATTGCTCGTTCATGAGGTTGAGCGGAACGAAATAGAACCTTGGAATGAAGAGAGAGGAAGAAGAATGAAGCGGCGAATCCATGTTTTTTGTGAAAGGGACTCCTTTTCGCTCAGTACTCCTGTGCTTCGCCACGGGATGCCATACCTTCCACTTTCAGATTGCCACGGCCGCGCTGCGGCCTCGCAATGACACGAAAATCAGGATGTTTTTGGGGTAAAATAGCTTGCCTCGAAGGTTTTTGACGCGCTGAAGGGCGCTGCCGAAGCAGCGCCCTTTTCCGCTTGAAGTATCGCATGAAATATGGTATAATATACATGCAAGGAAAGAAGAATGCAGCTCCGAGCGCCGCGCCCGGGGCTTCGGACAAGAGGAGAAGAAACATGAAAGGGATTATTCTTGCCGGCGGCAAGGGGAGCCGCCTTTATCCGATGACCAAAGCCATGAGCAAGCCGCTGATTCCGATCTATGACAAGCCGATGGTGTATTATCCGCTTTCCGTGCTCCTTACGGCCGGGATCCGCGACATCATCCTCATCACGGCGCCTGCGGACGTCGAGAGCTATCAGCGCCTGCTGGGCGACGGCAGTCAGTACGGCGTGCGCATGAGCTACGGCATTCAGTACGTCGCGCGCGGCATTGCCGATGCGTTCCTGATCGCGGAGGAGTTTCTGGCGGGCGACCGGTGCTGTCTGGTTCTGGGCGACAACATGTTCCACGGCGAGCAGCTGAGCTATCTGCTCTGGGACGCCGCGCAGCAGGAGAGCGGCGCGACGATCTTCGGCTACCCGGTCAGCAATCCGCGGGCATACGGCGTCGTCGAGTTTGACGAGAACAACCGCGTCCTTTCCATTGAGGAAAAGCCGGAGCATCCGAGATCCAATTACGCTGTGCCGGGTCTGTATTTCTATGACGGCAAGGCGGTCGAGCTGGCCAAAACGCTCAAGCCCTCGGCGCGCGGCGAGCTGGAGATCACGGCGCTGAACGAGGAATACCTCAAGCGCGGCGAGCTGCGCGTCGGGCTGATGACGCGCGGCATGGCGTGGCTTGACACCGGCACGCCCGAGGGAATGCTCAACGCCGCGCAGTATGTCGAGGCGGTGCAGTCCCGGCAGGGGCTTTACATCGCCTGCCCGGAGGAGATCGCGTGGTCGAAGGGCTTCATCACCACCGAGCAGCTTTATGCGATCGGAAACGACCTGAAAATGACGGAATACGGGCAATATCTTTTGAGCTTGGGAAAGAAATAAATGGACCAAAGAATCAAACGCATCCTGCCCACCGTGCAGAAGCCTGCGCGGTACGTGGGCGGGGAATATCACGAGATCATCAAAAATAAAAGCGAGGTCGAGCTGCGCGTCGCCTTCTGCTTCCCCGATACCTATGAGATCGGCATGTCGAACCTCGGCATGAAGATCCTCTATGCGGTCATGAACCGGATGCAGGGCGTCTGGTGCGAGCGCGTGTTCGCGCCGTGGGGCGATATGGAGGACGCCATGCGGGAGCAGGGGATCCCGCTCTATGCGCTCGAAAGCGGCGACCCGATGGAGGCCTTCGATCTGATCGCCTTCTCCATCGGCTATGAGATGAGCTATACCAACGTGCTCAACATGCTCCGCATGGGGAATATCCCGCTGCGCGCCGCCGACCGGCCGGGTCTGGAGCATATCGTCTTTGCCGGCGGCGCCTGCACCTATAACGCCGAGCCGCTTGCGCCGTTTTTCGACTTCTTCTCGCTCGGAGAAGGGGAGCGCAGCACCGAGGAGATCATGGAGTGCTACCGCGCGGCGAAGAAAAACGGCCTGAGCAAGGACGAGTTTCTCCGCGAGGTCGCCAGGATCGACGGCGTCTATGTCCCGTCGTTCTATGAGCACAGCTACAACGACGACGGCACGCTCCGCGCGATCGTTCCGCAGGAGGGCGTTCCTGCGACCGTGCAGAAACGCATCATCGAGCCGCTTGACGACGTGCTTTACCCCACGGACATCATCATCCCGAACACCGAGATCGTCCATGACCGCGTGAATCTGGAGATCATGCGCGGCTGCATCCGCGGCTGCCGCTTCTGTCAGGCGGGCTTCACCTATCGCCCGGTGCGGCGGCGCTCGCAGGAGCTGCTGGCGCGTCAGGCGCAGGAGCTTTTGGAGCAGTCCGGCTGCCACGAGCTGACGCTTTCGAGCCTTTCGACCTCGGACTACCGCGACCTGCCCGGCCTGATCGACAAAATGCAGGCCTACTGCGTGCCGCGCAAGATCAATCTGTCCGTGCCGTCGCTCCGCGCGGATAATTTCTCGCGCGAGCTGATGCTCCGCCTGCAGCAGGTGCGCAAGAGCGGCCTGACCTTCGCGCCGGAGGCCGGAACGCAGCGTCTGCGCGACGCCATCAACAAAAACGTCACCGAGGAGGAGATCCTCGAGACCTGCGCGCTGGCCTTTGAGGGCGGCTGGAACAATGTGAAGCTCTATTTCATGCTGGGGCTGCCGACCGAGACCGACGAGGACGTGCTCGGCATTGCAGAGCTGGTCTATAAGGTGCTCAAAACGTGGAAGGAGCGCGCCAAAAACAAGAAGCGCGGCGTGCGCATCCACGTTGCAACGGCATATTTTGTTCCGAAGCCGTTCACGCCCTTCCAGTGGGAAAAGCAGATCACGCCCGAGGAATATATGCGTCGCCAGCGCCTGCTGAAGGATCATATGCCCTCGCGCAGCATCGAATATAACTGGCACGAGGCCAATTTGAGCCGCCTCGAGGCCGTTTTGGCGCGCGGCGACCGCCGTCTGGCTCCGGTTCTGGAGGAGGCCGTCCGGCGCGGCTGCAAGCTCGACGGCTGGGACGAATATTTTGACTATCAGGCGTGGCTGGACGCCTTCGCCGCCTGCGGCGTCGACCCGGATTTCTATACCACGCGCGGCTATGGCCTTGAGGAGCTGCTGCCGTGGAGCACGGTCTCCGACGGCGTGCGCACGGCCTATCTCAAGCGCGAGCGCGAGCGCGCGTACCGCTCCGAGACGACCCCGGACTGCCGCACGCAGTGCAGCGCCTGCGGCGCGAGCTGCCTCCTGAAGGGAGGAAACTGCGATGCATAGAATGCTGTTTGAAAAGACCGGCCGCGCTGTCTGGATGTCCCATCTGGACACCATGCGCCTGATGCAGCGCGCGTTTCGGCGCGCGGGCGTCCTGCTGCACCATTCTCAGGGCTACACGCCCCACGCCTATGTCTCCGTGCTGCTGCCGCTGAGCGTCGGGACGGAGAGCGTCTGCGAAATTCTGGAATATGAGCTGGATGAACCGCTGGAGATCACGCCCGGGCAGATGAACGCCGTCCTGCCGGAGGGTGTGCGCGTGCGCGAATTTTATGAGAGCGGCCGCAAGGCCAAGGAGCTGACCGACCTGCGTGTGGAGCTGACGCTGGAATATGACCGGCAGACGCCGCAGCCGGAGGAGGTAGCGGCCGTGCTCGGGCGCGAGTCGCTTCCGGTCGAGAAGCGCACGAAGCGCGGCATGGAGGAGACGGACATCAAGCCGCTGCTGCATGATTTCGCAGTGACGTCGCAGCCGGGAAGGCTGACCCTGCAAATGACCGTGAGCGCGCAGAATCCCGCGCTCAACCCGATGCTCGTTGTTTCGGCGCTCAAGCGCTATGCGCCGGAGTGCCGGCCGGATTTTGCCTCCTGCCGACGGCTGGAGGTGCTCGACGCGACAGGGGAGGTGTTTCGCTGATGCCAAATTGTGAGGACTGCTGGAACTACAACTACGACGAGGAGACCGACCAATCCTACTGCTCAATGGACATCGACGAGGACGAATGGTACCGCATTGTGAGCCGCCGACGCGGCGAATGCCCGTTTTTTCGACAGGCAGACGATTATTATTTGCCGCATCACCAATAAGCCGACCGGGCTCTGACGTTTTCAACAAATTTTTCGCTTGTATTTTGTGAATAATGTTCGTTGCGCCGACCGCGCCTGCCGTGATATGATTATCGTATCAAGGTAGGCGCGGTCACTCCACAACCATGGCCGCAAACCGCCGGATAAGGAGGAAATGACCCATCCGCTCGACTTGCGGTGCGGCAGTGTGGAGACCTGCCGTAATGCGCGGCGCCCCAACGCGGACGCGTGCGAGGTTCGGGATGCGGAGGCAGCCGGATCAAAGTCTGTTTCATGGCAAGTGTCACACTGAAAAACATCAAAAAAATCTACCCCAACACGGAAAAAAAGCGCAAGCCCAAGAAGGGTGAGGAGCAGAAGAAGAGCAATCTGCAAATCACGGACGACGGCGTCGTCGCCGTCCAGAACTTCAACCTTGAGATCAAGGATCGCGAGTTCATCGTGCTGGTCGGGCCGTCCGGCTGCGGCAAGTCCACGACGCTGCGCATGGTCGCCGGTCTTGAGGAGATCTCGGACGGCGAGCTGTACATCGGCGACCGTCTGGTCAACGATGTTGCCCCGAAGGATCGCGACATTGCGATGGTTTTCCAGAGCTACGCGCTTTATCCGCACATGACCGTCTATGAAAACATGGCGTTTTCTCTGAAGCTCAAGAAGCTGCCGAAGGATGAGATCCGCAGAAAGGTGATGGAGGCGGCCGAGATCCTCGACATCACGGAATATCTGGACCGCAAGCCCAAGGCGCTCTCCGGCGGCCAGCGGCAGCGCGTGGCGATCGGCCGCGCGATCGTGCGCAATCCGAAGGTGCTGCTGATGGACGAGCCGCTGTCGAACCTCGACGCGAAGCTCCGAAACCAGATGCGTGCGGAGATCATCAAGCTCCGCTCCAGCATCGACACGACCTTCCTCTATGTCACGCACGACCAGACCGAGGCCATGACCCTCGGCGACCGCATCGTCATCATGCGCGACGGCTTCATTCAGCAGATCGGCACGCCGCAGGAGGTCTATTATCATCCCACCAATCTCTTTGTCGCGGGCTTCATCGGCACGCCGCAGATGAACTTCTTCCACGACGTTGCGCTCAACTGCACGAACGGCGACTACAGCGTCACGATCCTCGGCCGGGAGTTTAAGCTCACCGACGAGCAGCAGGCGATTTTGCGCAAAAACGGGCAGCGCCCGGGCAAGGTGATCGCCGGCGTGCGTCCGGTGCACATTGCCCTTGCGCAGGACGGCCTTCAGGCGAAGATCGAGGTTTCCGAAATGATGGGCAGCGAGATGCACCTGCACCTGAGCGCCGGCTCCGACGAGATTGTCGCCGTCATCCCGACAACGGATATTGACTTCAACGCAACCAAAATCGGCGCAGCCGTCCGCTTCTCGTTCAAGCCCGAGATGCTGCAGCTCTTCGACCCCGAGACGGAGGAGAGCCTGCTCAAATAATTCCGGCAAATTGCACAACGTCTAGCGGTGCATTTTGTGCGAACATACGAAATGCACCGCAGAGTTGAAAAAACAATTGAAAACGTTTCCAAAAGAGTATATACTTGATTATAGGGAATTGGAAACGATTCCAACAACAAATCGCAAACCCCAAATTATACTAGGAGGAACTGGAAATGAAGAAACTCATCGCGCTTCTGCTCGCTCTTGCCATGGTCGCCTGCCTGTTCGCCGGCTGCACCAAGGACGACGCAGAACCCACCACCACCGTCTCGGAGACTCCCTCTGAGGATGTCAGCACCGAGCCTACCAACACCGACGACGTCGTCGCTGCTGACGGCCAGGTCTACTACCTGAACTTCAAGCCCGAAGCAGACGCTGCCTGGCAGGAACTGGCTGCTAAGTACACCGAGCAGACCGGCGTGCCCGTCAAGGTCGTCACCGCAGCTTCCGGCACCTACAGCGAGACCCTCACCGCCGAAATGGCGAAGGACAGCGCTCCCACCCTGTTCCAGTGCGGCAACAAGGCCGGTCTGGACACCTGGCAGGAATACTGCCTGCCGCTCGACGGCACCGATTTCCTCAACGAGATGACCACCGAGGACTTCAACCTCAAGGGCGAGGACGGCAACACCTATTGCGCCGGCTACTGCTACGAGGCGTTCGGCATCATCGTCAACAAGGCTCTGCTTGAGAAGGCCGGCCACTCCATCGACGAGATCACCGATTTCGCTTCCCTGAAGGCTGTCGCGGAAGACATCACCGCCCGCAAGGACGAGCTGGGCTTTGCCGCTTTCACCTCCGCAGGTCTTGACGGCTCCTCCAGCTGGCGCTTCTCCGGCCATCTGGCCAACATGCCGCTGTACTATGAGTTCCGTGACGACGGCGTGACCGAGGCTCCCGCTACCATCACCGGCAAGTACCTCGACAACTATAAGAACATCTGGGATCTTTACATCAACAATGCCACCTGCGAGCCCTCCGATCTGGCTGCTAAGACCGGCGACGAGTCCGAGGCCGAGTTCGGCGAAGGCAAGGCTGTCTTCTATCAGAACGGCACTTGGGAATTCAGCAACCTGACCGCTGCGGACAAGTTCGCGATGAACCCCGACGATCTGGCTATGATCCCCATCTACTGCGGCGTTGACGGCGAGGCCGATGCGGGTCTGGCCTGCGGCACCGAGAACTGCTGGGCAGTCAATGCCAAGGCTTCCGCGGAAGACCAGAAGGCTACCCTCGACTTCCTGAAGTGGGTCGTCACCTCCGAAGAGGGCACCACGATGATGGCTGCCGAGTTTGGCCCGATCCCCTTCAAGAACGCGAAGGAATCCGACAACGTGTTCTTCAACGACGCCAACAAGCTGATGTCCGAAGGCAAGTACACCGTGACTTGGGCGTTCAACTACACCCCGAACGTTGACGCTTGGAGACAGGGCGTTGTCGACGCGCTGCTGGCATACTCCACCGGCTCCGGCGACTGGGCTGCCGTTCAGACCGCTTTTGTTGACGGCTGGGCAACGCAGTACGCGCGGCAGGAAGGCTAAGAGCATACCGCTCCGGCAATCCGAAACACATAACGATTTGCGGAGGGCGGGCAGACAGCCCGCCCTCCGTTCTTTTCCTTTGGCAGAAAAAGAGGAGGGCACCTTATGGGCTTGGTTGGATTAATTTTGACTCTCGGCGGAGTCGGAATGGCAGTTCACGTACTGCTGACCTGCTATTTGCAGGATCTTCCTTTGGCGCAGCTCTTTGATGCGGAGCTGTCAAATGCGGGCGGCATGCTGCTGATCCTTGCCGCTTTGATCTTCGTGATCGGCGCAGTGCTCGTGGCCTGCGGCTATCACCGCTGGAAGCGCTGCAAGCTCGGAATGCTCGGCGCGACGCTGGTCGGATTTTGTGCCTTTTTCACCTTTTTCGCCGTGGAGCGCCTGAAGGCCGAGCAGGGTATCTATGCCGGCGCGCTGAACATCGGCTGGATCTTTGCTGCAATTGCCATCGTCTGCCTTGCGGCCGGCGTCGTTCTGATCCTGCGCGATCGTAAGGCGTTTGGGCGCTATTGCAGACAGGTGTTCCTCGTCTCGTCCTCCTCCGGCGGAGGGTCGCTGAATAGCCGTCTGCTTCGCAGACCGATCCAGCGCTGCTTCATGATCTTCATCGTGCCGACGCTCATTGCGTTTATTATCGGCTTTGTTTATCCGTTTGTTCTCGGCCTTTACCGCTCGTTCTGCACGTTTACCTCTCCGGTCGACTACCACTACAGCGGCATTCGCAACTATACAAAGGCGTTTGCGGACGCCGGATTCCGCCATGCATTCGGCTTCACCGCTCTGTATGCGCTGGTCTCCATTATCATCATCAACGTGTTTTCCTTTGCGCTGGCCTATGCGCTGACGCAGAAGATCCGCGGCTCAAACGTGTTCCGAACGGTGTTTTTCATGCCGAACCTGATCGGCGGCATCGTGCTCGGTTATATTTGGAAACTGATTTTTGACGCCATTCTCTCCGCAGCCGGCAAGCAGCCGATGCTGACCAACAGCACCTACGGCTTCTGGGGTCTTGTGATCCTCGTCGCGTGGCAGCAGATTGGCTATATGATGATTATATACATCGCCGGACTTCAGTCTGTCCCGGAGGACATGCTCGAGGCGGCGAAGATCGACGGCGCCAACCGTTGGCAGACGCTTTGGCGCGTGACGATCCCGAACGTCATGCCGTCGATCACGATCTGCTTCTTCCTGACGCTGACGAATTCCTTTAAGCTCTTTGACCAAAACCTCGCGCTGACCGGCGGCTCGCCGAACGTCCCCGGCACTGCGATCCTAAAAACGGAAATGCTTGCTCTGCACATTTTCAACACGAATAAGATCAACAATAAGTGGCGCGGCACAGCGCAGGCCGAGGCGGTCGTGTTCTTTGTGCTCGTTGCCGTCATGGCCATTGCGCAGCTTGTTGCGACCCGTCGGAAGGAGGTACAGCAATAATGAACAAGAGCCTGAAAAAACGCGACGTTGGCGGCATCATCCTGACGGTGCTGTTCGCGATCGTCTGCCTGATCTACATCGTTCCGATCATCGAGGTCTTCATCAACTCGTTTAAGACCAACGCCTCCATCAACCAGTCGACCTTCGCTCTGCCGAACAGCGAGACCTTTGTCGGCACGGATAACTACGTCAAGGGCATGACCTTCGGAAACTATCCGATCGCGAAGTCCATTCTCTACAGCCTGCTCATCACGGTCGTCTCCGTTGCGCTGATCCTCGTCTGCACGTCCATGACCGCGTGGTATATCTCCCGCGTGGGCAGCAAGTTCACCAAGGTGTTTTATTTCGCCTGCGTGTTCTCCATGATCGTGCCCTTCCAGATGGTCATGTTCCCGCTGGTCACCGTTTCGACCGACCTGCATCTGAACACACCGTGGACGATCCCGATCGTTTACCTCGGCTTCGGCGCAGGGCTTGCGATCTTCATGTTCTCCGGCTTCGTCAAGAGCCTGCCTCTCGAGATCGAGGAGGCCGCGGCCATCGACGGCTGCGGGCCGCTGCGCACCTTCTTCTGCGTGGTGCTTCCGATGCTCCGCCCGACGCTGATCTCCGTCGGCATCCTTGAGACAATGTGGGTCTGGAATGACTATCTCCTGCCGTATCTGGTGCTCGACATCAACAAATATAAGACCATCCCCATCCATGTGCAATATCTGCAGGGAAGCTACGGCACCGTGGATCTCGGCGCGACCATGGCGGTCATGGTGTTCAGCATCCTGCCGATCATCATTGTCTATCTGTTCTGCCAGAAGTACATCATCAAGGGCGTTGCGGCAGGTGCGGTGAAGGGCTGATGACGATCAAGGATCTTGCCAGAGAGACGGGCTACTCCGTCGGCACGATCTCGCGCGTCCTGAACCATCACCCGAATGTGAGCGAGAAGGCGCGTCGAGAAGTGACCGAGGCGGTCAGTCGATTCGGCTTCGAACGCAACGAGAACGCAAAAAATTTGAAACGGCGTAGGGGAGACAGCATTCTCGTGCTCGTCAAGGGTCGGAAAAACGAGCTGTTTGCCTCGATCATCGAGCGTCTGCAGCAGTATTTCTGCAACACCCGCTATACGCTGTTTATGGATTATTTCGACGAAAACGAAAACGAGGTGCATCGCGCGATCCACCTCGTTGCCGAAAAAAAACCGCTGGGTCTGCTCTTTTTGGGCGGTAACTGCAGCAATTTTGCCCCGGATTTCGGGAAGATCCGCGTCCCGGCCGTGCTGCTGACGGACGACGCCTCCGAGCTGCCGTTTGAGAATCTCTCGAGCGTCTGCACGGACGACACGGCGGCGGCCGACAGCGCCGTGAGCTATCTGATCTCGCAGGGACATCGGAGGATCGGCGTGATCGGCGGCGACCCGCAGCGCTCCGACACCTCCAGAATGCGTCTGGACGGCTGCCGCGCTGCCTTGCGCCGCGCCGGGCTTCCGGGCGAGGCCGCCAGCGCGATCGACCTGTATTCCTATGAGGGCGGCTACCGAGCCATGCAGACGCTTCTCGAGCAAGACGCGGAATTTTCTGCGGTTTTTGCCATGGCGGATGTAATGGCCATCGGCGCGATCCGCGCCCTGCGCGACGCGGGGCTGCGCGTGCCGCAGGACGTCTCCGTCTGCGGCTTTGACGGCCTGCAAATCAGCAGCTTTTATCTGCCGCAGCTCACGACTGTGCACCAGTCGGTCGAGCTGCTTGCAGACCGCGCGGCGGAGTTCCTTGTCGAGAACATCGAGAAGGGCGTCAAGGCACGGCATGTGAACGTGCCGTTTACAATGGACTTGCGCGAGAGCGTGATTCCGGCAAATGAACAAAAGGTGTGTTAACGAACATGAGATATTCCGGTATTCTGATGCATATTTCCTCTCTGCCCTCTCCCTACGGCATCGGCTCTCTGGGCAGGGCGGCGTACCAATTTGCGGACTTTCTGAAGGCAGCCGGCCAGCATTATTGGCAGATCCTTCCGATCGGCCCGACCAGCTACGGCGACAGCCCGTACCAATCCTTCAGTACCTGCGCCGGAAATCCGTACTTCATCGACCTTGACCTTCTCGTCGAGCAGGGGCTCCTGACGCGGGAGGAGGTCGACGCGATCGATTGGCCGTCCGATGCAGGACGCGTGGATTACGGGTTCCAGTTCTCGGTGCGCTTTGACCTGCTCTATAAGGCCTATGAGCGCGGCCGCGACCGCGATGCCGACGAGCTGCGGATCTTCCGCGAGGAAAACCCGTGGGTCGAGGATTATGCCATGTATATGGCGCTCAAGCGCGCAAACGGCATGTGCTCGTGGGAAACTTGGCCCGAGGAGGTGCGCCTGCGCAGACCCGGCGCGCTGGAGACCTATGGCATCACGCTTTCGGAGGATTGCAGCTTTTTTGCCTACCTGCAATATCTGTTTTATCAGCAATGGGAGCGCCTGAGCGCCTATGTCCACGAGCGCGGGATCGAGCTGATCGGCGATCTGCCGATCTACGTCCCCTATGATTCGTGCGACGTTTGGTCGAATCCGTCGCTCTTCCAGCTCGACGAGAACGGCACGCCCACCGGCGTTGCGGGCTGTCCGCCCGACTATTTTGCGCAGGACGGCCAGCTCTGGGGCAACCCGCTCTACGACTGGGAACGGATGCGGCAGGACGATTATGCATGGTGGAAGGAGCGCATTCGCGCAGCCTCGCGCCTGTTTGACGTCATTCGCATCGACCACTTCCGCGGGCTTGAGAGCTACTGGGCGGTGCCCTACGGCGAAGCGACGGCGAGAAACGGCCGCTGGGTCAAGGGGCCGGGGGAGGATTTCATCCGCGCCCTCAAGGACGCCTTCCCGAGCCTGCGCCTGATTGCCGAGGATCTCGGCTTCCTGACCGAGGAGGTCATCCGCTTGCAGCAGAATTCGGGCTTCCCGGGTATGAAGGTGCTCGAGTTTGCGTTTGATTCCCGCGAGCCGAGCAATTATCTGCCGCATCGCTACCCGCGCAACTGCATTTGCTACACCGGCACGCACGACAACGAGACGCTTGTGCAGTGGCTCGAGGGGCTGCCCGAGCAGACGACGCAGTATATTATGGAATACCTCTGCGTTCGTGACGCGCAGGACTGCGCCGATGCCATTCTCCACGCGGGCTCGGCCAGCGTGGCTGACACCTTCATCGCGCAGATGCAGGACTATCTCGGCCTCGGCGCGGAATCGCGCATGAACGAGCCGGGCACGGTCAGCACGAAAAACTGGAGCTGGCGTATGCCTGCCGACGCCCTGACGGATGAGCTTGCGGCCAAGCTGCGCCGTATGTCCGAGCTTTACGAACGCAGTTGATACTTCATAGCATAAAAACCGAACCGACGCCGCAGTGATTTTCCACTGCGGCGTCGGTTTTCATCCGTCCAGATTTTCAAAAAATGCGTCATAAGGACAGCGATAGAGCTTTTTCAGCTCGACCAAAACACTGATGCGGATGTTCAGCTCGCCGGACTCATATTTCGCATAAGTCGTGCGACCGATGTCGCAGCCGCGAAGCTGCAGGGCAGCGCACAGCTTTTCCTGCGACAAACCGTGTTCACAGCGCAGACGCCGCAGATTTTCGCCCATATTCCGGTCGCGCCGTAGCTTTTGCTCCATAATGACTCTCCCTTTTTGACCAGTATTGGTTGCAAACAATCATATTTTATGATATACTGATGAAAAATATTGACCGCAATATTGGTCAGATTTAGGAGAAGCGATATGGAAACTTATCAAAAAATGTACGCAATTCTGTGCGCGGCGGTCGACGAGGTCATCGACCCGTTGGAAAAGATCCCCGCCGCCGTCCCGTGGGCAGCCAGACTGCGCGCGTCGCTTCGCTCCTCGCAATGACACAAAAATGGTAGGTTTTTCGTAAAAACCTACCATTTTTGCAACTCAAGGGCTTGAATCCGGCGCAGAGCGACACCGCAACGTGCTCTATGAGCAAATGCAAAGCAAAACCCGCCGTCGAACCGAGTGGATCGGCTCGACGGCGGGCTTTTTACCGTTTATTTTGCTGCGTTCATCAGCAGGCGCTTGAGGATGCGCACGGCGGTCTGCATATCCTCGACCGGGATATACTCAAAACGGCCGTGGTAATTCTCGCCGCCCGTGAACAGGTTTGGGCAGGGAAGCCCCTCGTAGGAAAGACGCGCGCCGTCCGTGCCGCCGCGAATGGGCACGATCGCAGGGGTGACGCCCTCGTCGAGCATGGCCTGCTTCATCGCCTCGACGACGTGCATACACGGCTCGATCTTTTCGCGCATGTTATAGTAGCTGTCCTTGAGCCGAACCTCGACCGTGCCTTCGCCGTGCTTTCGGTTCAGATAGGCCGCTGCATCGGCAAAGAGCGCCTTTTTCTGCTCGAATTTGGCGCGGTCATGGTCGCGGATGATATATTCCAGCGTCGCCAGCTCCACCTCGCCGTGCATTTCGCACAGGTGGCTGAAGCCTTCGTAGCCCTCGGTGAATTCCGGGCGCTGCTGCACGGGCAGCATGGCGTGGAACTCCATGGCGATGTTCTGCGCATTGATCATGGTGTTTTTCGCGTCGCCGGGATGGACGTTGCGCCCGTGCACGGTGACCACGGCGGAGGCGGCGTTGAAATTCTCAAATTCCAGCTCGCCCAGTGTGCCGCCGTCGACGGTGAAGGCAAAGTCCGCGCCGAAGCGCTTGAGGTCGAAGCGGTCGGCGCCGCGGCCGATCTCCTCGTCGGGCGTGAAGCCGATGCGCAGGGTGGCGTGGGGCTTGCCCTCGGCCATCAGCTCCTCGGCGGCGGTCAGGATCTCGGCGATGCCGGCCTTGTCGTCCGCGCCGAGCAGCGTCGTGCCGTCGGTGACGATCAGATGCTTGCCGACGCTGCGCTTGAGCTTCGGAAAATCTCGGTCGGACAGGACAATGCCCTTCTCCTCGTTGAGCACGATGTCGCCGCCCTCGTAGCGCACGGTACGCGGCTTGACGTCCTTGCCGGAGCAGTCCGGCGCGGTGTCCATATGCGCGATCAGGCCGATCACGGGCGCGCCCTTTGCGCCGGGAACGGTGCCGTAGACATAGCCGTCGGCGTCCATCTGCGCGTCGGCGATGCCCATGGCGAGCATTTCCTCGACCAGCGCCGCGCCGAGCCGCTTCTGCTTATCCGTGGAGGGGCAGGAGTCGCTCGATTCGTCGGACTGCGTGTCGAAGGAGACGTATTTCAAAAGACGTTCGGAGACGGTCATGGCAGTTGCCCCCTCTTATTTGCAGAGCTCGGCGGTGTCCTGCGCGATCATCAGCTCTTCGTTGGTCGGGATGACCCAGACCTTCACGCGGGAATCGTCGGCGGAAATGAGGGCTTCCTCGCCGCGCACCTGATTGCGCTGCTCGTCGAGCTTGACGCCCATGAAGCCCAGCCCGTCGCAGACGGCAGCGCGAGTCGCCGGGCCGTTCTCGCCGACACCGGCCGTGAAGACGAGGCAGTCCAGCCCGCCCAGCGCGGCGGCATACGCGCCGACGTACTTCTTGACCTCGTAGCAGAACTTGTCCAGCGCCAGACGGCAGGCCTTGTCGCCCTTGGCGGCGCCCGCCTCGAGGTCGCGGAAGTCGGAGGAGCAGCCGTTCGACAGCGCCAGCACGCCGGACTTCTTGTTCAGCATGGTCAGGCACTCGTCGGCGCTCATGTTGTATTTATTCATGATGAACTGCGCGACGCAGGTGTCGATGTCGCCGGAGCGCGTGCCCATGGGCACGCCGGCCAACGGAGACAGACCCATGGAGGTGTCCTGACACTTGCCGTCGGCGACGGCGGACAGGGACGAGCCGTTGCCCAGATGGCAGACGACAATCTTCAGCTCGCTTGCGGGCTTGCCCATCAGCTCAATGGCGCGCTTGGAGACGAAGCGGTGGGACGTGCCGTGGAAGCCGTAGCGGCGCAGGTGATCTTCTTCGTAATACTTGGTGGGTATGGCGTAGCGATAGGCCTTCGGGGGCATGGTCATGTGGAACGCGGTGTCGAACACGGCAACCTGCGGCTTGCCGGGCATGGCCTTCTCGCAGGCCTCGATGCCCATCAGGTTCGCCGGGTTATGGAGCGGGCCGAGGGGGATGCAGTCGCGAATGGCCTGCTTGCAGGCCTCGTCGATGATGCAGGAGGCGATGAACTTGTCGCCGCCGTGGAGCACGCGATGGCCGACGGCGTCGATCTCGTCGGTGGAGCGGATCACGCCGAATTCCGGGTCGACCAAGATCGACAGCACGGCGTCGATGGCCTCGGCGTGGCTGGGCATGGGGATCTCGCGCTCGACCTTCGTTCCCTTGACGAGGTTCTTGTGCGTGAGGCGGCCGTCGATGTAAATGCGCTCACAAAGACCCTTGGCAGTGACCTCGCCGGTATCCGGATCCATGAGCTGATACTTCAGCGACGAGCTGCCTGCGTTGATAACCAGAATTTTCATCTTGATTTCACTCCTGTTACGTTTTTGATTTGCTTTTTTCAAATTCTGTGATAGGATACATACATACAATGTCTATTTTATCTCAATTCCTTGCCGCTGGCAAGTGCTTTTTTCGGAAAGAGGGGAGAATTCATGAAAACCGTCGCCGTGATCTGCGAATATAACCCGTTTCACAACGGCCACGCGCATCAGCTCCGGCAAATGGCCGCCGTTGGAACGACCGTCTGTCTGATGAGCGGGAACTATGTGCAGCGCGGCGAGCCGGCGATCTGCGACAAGTGGACGCGCGCGCGGGCGGCGGCGCTCTGCGGCGCGGATCTGGTGCTCGAGCTTCCCGTTACCTATGCCCTGCGGTCGGCCGAGGGCTTTGCCGACGGCGGCGTGGAGCTGCTCGAGCGGCTCGGCTGCGTGGACGCGCTCTGCTTCGGCAGCGAGACGGGCAGCGCCGAGCGCGTGCACGCTGCGGCACGGCTGCTGCTTTCCGACGAATTTCCCGCCGCGCTGCGGCAGGAGCTTGCCGCGGGCGTGAGCTTCCCGACCGCGCGGCAGCGCGCCGTTTGCCGCCTGAACGGCGGGGAAGCGCCGCCCCTGACCGCGCCGAACGACATTTTGGCCGTGGAATACTGCAAGGCGCTGCTGCGCCGGGGCAGCGCCATTGAGCCGATGCTCATCCGCCGCGACGGGGATTATCACTGCGGGACGGATACAGCCGCTCCGTCCGCCTCCTATCTGCGCGGGCAGGCGGACTGGACGGGCTATATTCCGCAGGCTGCGCTGGCGTGCTTCGCCGGTGCGCCGCGTTTTTCCGTCGAGGCCGGAGAGCGGGCGTGGCTGGCGCGGCTGCGCGGAATGACGCAGGAGGAATTTGCGGCGCTGCCCTTCGGCTCGGAGGGGCTGTGGCGACGCCTTATGCGGGCGTGCCGCACGCAGGAGCGACTTGCCGACATCGTCGAGGCGGCCAAGACCAAGCGCTATACGCGCACGCGTTTGATGCGGATGCTCCTGTGCGCCTATCTCGGCATCGACACGGCGCTTCTTTATGCCGACGCGCCCTATGTCCGCGTGCTGGCCGCGAACGAGCGCGGGCAGGCTGTGCTCCGCCGCGCAAGAAAAAACGGCGCGCCGCTGCTGCACGCAGGCGAGCGCGCGCCTGCCTGCCCCTATGCCGAGCTGGAGCGCCGCGCCGACGATCTTTACGGTCTGTTTCACACCGGGGAACGATGTTATGTCAACCAAGAACGAGAACGCCGGCTTTTTCTTGCGCCGATGCCTGCGGCGTCCGACGAAAAATAAAGATTTTTCTGCAGCAATCGAAAAAAAATGCTTGCAATCCGGTGAAAAATGTGATACTATATCTGGGCGATTGAATACAAAGGGACTACTAAATCCCTGACGACGACTATAAGAAAGAGGTGAAAGCAATGAAGGAAGGTATCCATCCGAAGTACGAACAGACTACAATCAGATGCGCGTGCGGCGAGATTATTGAGACCGGCTCCACGAAAAAGGACATCAAGGTTGAAATTTGCTCCAAGTGCCACCCTTTCTATACCGGCAAGCAGAAGCTGGTTGACACCGGTGGACGTGTTGACCGTTTCAACAAGAAGTTCGGTCTGAAGTAATGAGTAAAGTTCGCACCGCATCGGTGCGGACTTTTTTCATTATCTGTCGATTTTCGTCGACGCAGGACTGGAGATATTTATGAATTTGAACGAACGTGTTACCATCGAAAAGGCCGTTCTGGTCGGGCTGAACGCCGACTGCTTCCGCCCGGAGGAGACGGCTACCGAGGAATCCCTCGACGAGCTGGAGGCGCTTCTTGAGACGGCGGGCGGCGAATGCACAGCCAAGGTGCTGCAAAACCGCAAAACGCCCGACCCGCACAGCTTCATCGGCGAGGGCAAGGCGCAGGAGGTGCGCGAGCTGCTGGAGCATACCGGTGCGAATCTGGTCGTGTTCGACAACGACCTCTCGCCGTCGCAGATCCGGGCGCTTGAGGAGCTGACCGACGCGACGGTGCTCGACCGCAGCGCCCTGATCCTCGATATTTTTGCCCAGCGCGCCAAGACGGCCGAGGGTCGTCTGCAGGTCGAGCTGGCGCAGTATCAATACCTGCTGCCGAAGCTCTCCGGCATGGGCAAGTCCATGTCGCGGCTCGGCGGCGGCATCGGCACGCGCGGTCCCGGCGAGACGAAGCTCGAGACCGACCGGCGGCATATCCGCGAGCGCATCGACCGGCTCAAGACCGAGCTGGCCGAGGTGCGCAAGGTGCGCGGCGTGCAGCGCGAGCGCCGCATGAAGAACGCCGTGCCGGTCGTGGCACTGGTCGGCTATACCAATGCGGGGAAATCTACCCTGCTCAATCAGCTCACGGGCGCGGGCATCCCCGCCAACGACCGCCTGTTTGACACGCTGGACACGACCACGCGCCGCCTGCGTGTGTCCGACCATCTGGAGGTGCTGCTGTCGGACACCGTCGGCTTCATCGCGAAGCTTCCGCATCACCTCGTCGAGGCCTTCAAGGCCACGCTCGAGGAGCTGCAATATGCCGACCTGCTGCTGCACGTGATCGACGCCTCCGATCCGCAGCGCGATGAGCACATTGCCGTGGTCGACCGTTTGATCGAGCAGCTTGCCAAGCCCGGCGTGCCGGTTTTGCGGTGCTACAACAAGGCTGATCTGCTCGATGACATCAGCGACTATCCGATTGGGGAGCGAAACATCCCCATCTGCGCCCGCAGCGGCGTCGGCATGGATGAGCTGCTCACGCGCATCGAGCAGACGCTGCTCGGAGAGCTGCATGAGGTTACGCTGCTGCTGCCTTATGCGCAGGGCGGCGTGCTGGACGTGCTGCATCAGCAGGCACAGGTACATAACGTGGAATATACGGCGGAGGGGATCGTGGTTCAACTGACCTGCAAGGACGAGCTTTACCGCCGCTATCGGCAGTATGAGAGGGAGCACGGATGAAGGAATATCTGGTTCCGACCCGAGACGCCGAGGCGGAGTTCGTCGAAAAGCGTTCGCGCTTCCTTTCCCACATCTTTTTGGTCAATACGGAGGAGGAGGCGCTGGCGCGGCTGAAGCAGATGCGCGAGACCTATTGGGACGCAACACATAACGTTTATGCCTACATCATTCGCGACGGCGCAACGCGGTTTTCCGACGACGGCGAGCCGGGCGGAACGGCCGGTATGCCGGTTTTGCAGGTTTTGCAGCGCGAGGGAATGTTCAACGTTCTCTGCGTCGTGACGCGTTATTTCGGCGGCACGCTGCTGGGGGCTGGCGGCCTCGTCCGCGCCTATGCGCACAGCGCCAAGCTCGGACTCGACGCCGCAGGGCGCTCCGTCAAGCAGGTTTGGACGCGCGTCCTGCTGCCCATCCCCTATAGCTGGTATGAGCGCGTCAAGCTGGAGGTTCCCGCCTTCGGCGGCGTGATCGACCAAACCGACTTCGGCGCGGAGATCATGCTGGAGCTGCTGCTGCCGAAAAAGCAGACCGAGCCGTTTTTGAGCCGCATTTTTGATCTCACGTCCGGCACCGTCGAGGGGATGCCGGGGGAGGACGAATACCGGGCATTCCCGGTTCAGCCGGAGGCCTGAGAGAAGAAAGGGCAGGGAGGAACATGACGATTCGCGAGGAGCTGGAACGCCGAGAGCATCTGTTTTTCGACCGGAGGGCGCAATTTTCCGACGCCTCAAGGGGCAGACCCCGCGAGGAGCCGCCCACCCAGAACGATATGCGCACCTGCTATCAGCGCGATTCCGACCGCATTCTGCACAGCAAATCGTTTCGCCGCTTGATGCACAAGACGCAGGTCTTCCTCCAGCCGGAGGGCGACCATTACCGCACGCGCATGACGCATACGCTCGAGGTCGCGCGTATCGCGCGCACCATCACGCGCGCCCTGAGCCTGAACGAGGATCTTGCGGAGGCCATTGCCTTCGGGCACGATCTCGGGCACACGCCCTTCGGCCACGCCGGGGAGGTCGCGCTCAGCGAGGTGACGGGCAAGCCCTTCCGCCACAACGAGCAGTCTCTGCGTGTGGTGGACATCCTCGAAAAGGACGGGCAGGGGCTGAACCTGACCTACGAGGTGCGTATGGGCATCCTCGGGCACAGCCGTCACAGCCGTCTGCCGGAGACGCTTGAGGGGCAGATCGTCCGCAAGTCCGACCAGATCGCCTATATCAACCACGACATCGACGACGCCATGCGCGCCGGGATCCTGACCGATTCCGACATTCCGCGCCAGATCGCGGACGTGCTGGGCAGCACCCACCGCGACCGCATCAACTCGCTCGTGACCAATATGATCGTGCATACGCTCCAAAGCGGTGAGCTTGGCATGGATCCCGAGGTCGACGCGACCATGGAGGCGCTGCGCGATTTCATGTTCGAGCGCGTCTATAAAAACCCCGTGGCCAAGGGAGAGGAGGTCAAGGCGCGGCGCATTTTGCAGGAGCTGTACACCTACTACATCAGTCATCCCGAGGCGCTCCCGGCAGACTTCCAGCCGCAGCTCAGCTTCGACGGCATGGAGCGCACGGTCTGCGATTATATCGCCGGAATGACCGACAAATACGCAATGTATAAATATGACGAGCTGTTCATTCCGCTTGCGTGGCAGGTGAGAGGATAAGAAGGAGGGGAGACCATGGCGTTTTCGCCGGCTTTTTTGGACGAATTGAATCAAAGAAATCCGATCGAGGACGTCGTCGGGCAGTATGTTGCGCTGACGCGGCGCGGCAGCAATCTCTTTGGCCTCTGCCCCTTCCACGGCGAAAAAACGCCGTCCTTTTCCGTTGCGCCGGACAAGGGGATCTTCTATTGCTTCGGCTGCCACAAGGGCGGCGGTGTTGTCAACTTCATCATGGAGATCGAAAACCTCAGTTATCCGGATGCGGTGCGATTTTTGGCCAAGCGCGCCGGGCTTGAGGTGCCGGAGGACAACGCCGAGCGCTCGCAGTACAAGAAAAAAGAGCGCCTGCTGGCGCTCTGTAAGGCGGCTGCGCGATTTTTCCACGAGCAGCTAAAAACGCCGCAGGCGCAGAAGGCGCGCGAATATGCGCAGCGGCGCGGCCTCTCGGCCGGGACGATCACGCGCTTCGGCCTTGGCTATGCGCCAAACGCGTGGGACAGCCTGATCCGCGCCATGACGGCGCTCGGCTTCGAAAAAAGCGAACTGCTTGAGGCCGGATTGGTGCTGGAAAAAAAGGACAAGGGCACGTTTTACGACCGGTTTCGCAACCGCCTGATGTTCCCGATCATCGACGTGCGCAACAACGTGATCGGCTTCGGTGGCCGCGTGATGGACGACTCAGAGCCGAAATACCTGAATTCGTCCGAGACGATCCTCTTCAACAAGCGGCGGAATTTATTCGCGATGAACATCGCAAAAAAGAGCAAGGCCGGCTATATCATCCTGACCGAGGGCTATATGGACGCGATCGCCCTGCATCAGCACGGCTTTGACTGCGCCGTGGCCTCGCTTGGCACGTCGCTGACGCGCGAGCACGCTGACCTGCTCTCAAAATATACCAACGAGGTCGTTCTGACCTACGACGGCGACGCTGCCGGGCAGAACGCGACGCAGCGGGCGATCCCGATGCTCGAGAAGGTCGGCCTGCGCGTGAAGATCCTGCGGATGCGCGGGGCAAAGGATCCGGACGAATTTTTGAAAAAATACGGTGCCGACCGCTTCAAGCTCCTGCTTCGGGAGTGCGAAAATCAGGCGGAATATCGTCTGCGTTCGCTGCAAATGCGTTACGATCTGTCCGTTGACGAGCAAAAGGTGGAATTTGCCAAGGCTGCAGCGGAGCTTATTTCCAGCTATAGAACGTCGGTCGAGCGGGAAATCTACGCAACGAGAGCGGCGGAAATGGCCGGGCTGTCTCCTGAGGTTATGAAGCTCGACGTTGCTGCGGCGCTGAAAAAGCGCACGTTCAGGCAGAAAAAGGAGCAGGAGCGGCGGGATCTGGAAATCGCTGTGAATCGGCAGCCGAAGAGTCGCGAAATTCGCTATGACAACCTCCGCTCGGCGATCGCCGAGGAGGATATCCTCAGATTGCTTCTGCGCGAGCCGGTGCTGTTCGACCGAGCGGAGGAGCTGAAGGCCGAGGATTTCTCCGTGCCGATGTTCGGGCGCGCGTTCGCGGCGCTGCGCGAGCGCTGGCGGCACGATCTGGCTGTTTCGCCGGGCGCGCTGAGCGAGGTGCTCTCACCTGCGGAAATGGCGCATTTGACGTCGATCCTGCAAAAAACGGACGCGCCGATCTCCGAGCAGGCGATGGACGACTGCCTGCAGATCCTGCGCGAGGAGCGCGTCAAACAGAATACGGTCGATGCCGAGTTGCTTTTGAAAATGCAGGAGCAGCTCCGCAGGAAAAAAGGTTATGGAGGTACATAACATGGAAGAACGGAAACAGATCGAACAGTCCGGCGCCGAGGATAAGCTGCACGAGAAGCTCCGTCAGCTCCTTGAGAAGGGAAAAAAGGAGAAGAAGCTGACCTCCGCTGAGCTGATCGACGCGCTCGACTCCATCGACGCCGACGAGAAGCAGACCGACATGATCTATGACGCGCTGGAGGCTGCCGGGATCGAGATCGACGTCAGCGACGTGGTGCAGCTTCTTCAAAAGCCGGAGGAGCTTTCCCCGAGCGCCGAGGAGCTGAAGCTGGTCGAGGAGGAGAAGCTGCTCGACACCGAGGAGATCTCCGAGACGATGAGCGTGAACGACCCGGTTCGTATGTACCTCAAGGAGATCGGGAAAATTCCGCTGCTGACCACCGAGCAGGAGCAGGAGCTGGCCGCCAAGCTGGCCGACGGCGACGAGGCGGCCTATGACCGGATGATCGAGTCGAATCTGCGGCTCGTCGTCTCGATCGCCAAGCGTTATGTCGGGCGCGGACTGCCCTTCCTCGATCTGATCCAAGAGGGGAATCTCGGCCTCATCAAGGCCGTCGGAAAATTTGACCACACCAAGGGTTATAAATTCTCCACCTATGCCACGTGGTGGATCCGTCAGTCCATCTCGCGCGCAATTGCCGACCACGCGCGCACCATTCGCATTCCGGTGCACATGGTCGAGACGATCAACCGCGTCGCCCGCGCCAATCATGAGCTTTTGCAAGAGCTCGGGCGCGACCCGACGCCCGAGGAGATCGCGCATCGACTCCAGCTTCCGCTGGAAAAGGTCGAGGAGATCCTCTGCATGTCGCAAGATCCGATCTCTCTGGAGACGCCGGTCGGCGAGGAGGACGACAGCCACCTCGGCGATTTCATCCCCGACGAGGAGGCCTATGAGCCGGCTGATGCCGCTGCCTTTGCGCTGCTTCGCGAGCAGCTTGCGGGTGTGCTCAAGACGCTGACGCCGCGCGAGGAGAAGGTGCTCTGCCTCCGCTACGGCCTGACGGACGGGAAAATGCACACGCTGGAGGAGGTTGGCGAGGAATTCAACGTGACGCGAGAGAGAATCCGTCAAATTGAGGCCAAGGCGCTCAGAAAGCTGCGCCACCCGTCCCGCTCTAAGGTGCTGCGAGACTTCCTGAATTGAGACTTCTGTGCAAAATGTCCAAAATGTCTGAATCATATGAATTTCCTCTTGACATTGGCCGAAAAAACTGTATCATAGTTGTAGAACTTTTTTCGGAAGCAATTTCCGAAATCGGGGGAAGAGAAACATATGTACGACAGAATCAGAACCTATCTTTCCGAGCAGCTTGACATTCCCGTCGAGGAAATGTCCCGCGACACCACCTTTGACAGCCTGCATCTTGACTCTCTGGACATGGTCGAAATGATGATGGACATGGAGGAGGAGTTGGGTGTCGATTTCGAGATGGAAGGCGAGACGGACATCACCACGATCGGCGCGTTGGCCGACTATATTGACGACAAGCTGGCCGAGCTGGATCAGTAAGACCGAGCTGTCGCCCCGGCCCTGCGCCGGATAAAACAACGGAATCTCTGAGCCGGTCGCCGTCGGCTGAGCAGCAGATTTTTGCAGCTCCGTGCAGCTTCAAAAGCGGGCAGACCTTCTTCGCTTATGAAGTGCTCAGCCGGAGAAGCAATTCTCGCTTGCGGCTCTCGTCGAGCTGATCAGAGCTTCCAGAATAATCGGAGAATTCATCCGGGCTTCGGCCTGTGGCAAGGTCGCACTAGTTGGGGAGATAGCGGTGCCCTGTGACCTGCAATCCGCTATAGCAGGAATGAATTCCCGCACGAGGGCTTGTGCTGTGCCGTCTGTCCGTGTAAGCGGTGTTGAGGGATCGGTCTCGCGCAACGACCTCCCGTGAACCATGTCAGGCGGGGAACCGAGCAGCATTAAGCGGATCGGGCCGTGTGCCGTGAGGCAGCCGTTTCTGAGCTGGCTGCATGGGAAACGGGTATGGTATCAGGTTCAGATGCGGGTGTGCGATCTTGCCATGGGTCGAAGAACGGAAAAACCGAACGGACGTCGTTGAATTGCGACGTCCGTTCGGTTTTCTGCTTATGAAAAAATATAATCAAGAATCAGTATCAGGTGTCCTTTTTGCGGTGAAAAATGCCCTTGCGCGACTGGCCTTCTTTCGGGAGAATCAGGTTCAGCAGAACGGCCATGAGCGTTGCAATGACGACCGGGGACTTGCCGATGATCATCGTCACGCTCTCGGGAAGCTGACCCAGCGCGCCGCTGGCCTGAGACACGCCGACGCCGAGCGCGGCGGAGAGGCCGACGATGGTCGTGTTGCGGGCGGAAAGCTCCTGCGAGGCAATGAGCTTCATGCCGGTCATGGCAATCGTGGAGAAGACCGTGACCGTCGCGCCGCCGAGCACGCACTGCGGAATGGTTCTCAAAATGGCGGAGAATTTCGGAATGATGCCCGCCAGCAGCAAAAATGCGCTGGTCAGCGTGAAGACGGTGCGGTTGATGACCTTATTGGTCGAGGTGATGCCGACGTTCTGGGAATAGGTCGCCGTCGGCAGGCCGCCGACCAGCGCCGTCAGAATGTTGCCCACGCCGTAGGCAAGGATGCCGCCCTGCAGCTCGCGATCCTCCGGCTCACGCCCCATTCCGCCAACTGTGACGGCGGTGAAATCGCCGATGGCTTGGATCGAGTTGATCGCGAAGAGCAGCCCCAGCGCGATGCAGCTCGACAGATCGAAGTGGATGCCGAAATGCAGCGGCTTCGGCATGGAGAACCATGCAGCGTCGGAGACGCCGGAGAAATCCACCATGCCGCAGCAAAGGGCGACCAGATAGCCAAACACCATGCCCAGAAGGATGGAGGCGAGCTTGCAGATGCCCTTGCCGTATTGATTGAGGAGAATGACGGCGGCCAGCGTCAGAGCGGCGATCAGCCAGTTCTGCCAGGAGCCATAGACCAGAGCGCTCGTCAGTCCCTTTGAGGCGATCAGCTCGGCGGTATTCGCCGTGCCGCCGGCCATATAGTTGATGGCCGTGGGATAGAGCGAAAGACCGATCGTAAAGACCACGGTGCCGGTGATGACCGGCGGGAAGAGCTTGCGGATCTGCTTGGTGAACAGGCCGACGACCACGGCGACCGCGCCGCCGACCAAAACTGCGCCCGAGATTGCGGCAATGCCGCCCCCGGCCGTTGCAATGGCCTGCATACTGGGCAGATAGGCAAAGCTGACGCCCAAAATGACGGGCAGGCCGGAGCCGAAGCGCTTGCCGAGCGGGAAGAGCTGCAGGAGCGTGCAGATGGCGGACATGACGAGCGATGTCTGGATCAGCAACACGCTGTCCGAGGCGTCCAGACCGACGGCTTGGGAGATGATGATGGCCGGCGTGACGCAGCCGACGATCATAGCGACGAGGTGCTCCAGAGCGAGCGAGACGGCAGAGCCGAGCGGTGGCCTGCCATGAAGCTGATAAAGCGCTTCACGGGTGGGGGTACTGCGCATGTTCATGTCTCCTTTATTCTGTTTTTCTGCTTTCCGGGGACGCACATGGCGGAAAAGAACGGAGACCGCCTGCGCCCTTCCATATTCTTATTGTAACACGAATTGCGGCAAACGCAAGTGCTTTCTTTTGAAAAAAACGACAGGTGCGGCTTCCGAAAAATTCCGCTTGCAATTTATGAATCGATCCGCTATAATGATTCTATCAGGAACGAACCGTTCCATAAAGAGGGGGCGAAACCATGGGGGAGCGGAGCTATCTGGCGATCGATCTGAAGTCGTTTTTCGCCTCGGCGGAGTGCGTCGCGCGGGGACTCGACCCGCTCACGACCAACCTCGTCGTTGCCGACGCCTCCCGCACGGAGAAGACCATTTGCCTTGCCGTGACGCCGTCGCTCAAGGCCTTCGGCATTTCCGGCCGTGCGCGGCTGTTCGAGGTCGTGCAGAGGGTGCGCGAGGTCAACGTTTTGCGCCGCGCCCGTGCGCCGGGGAGAGCATTTGCGGGGAAGTCCTGCTTTGCGCCGGAGCTGCGCAGTGACCTGTCGCTCGAGCTGGATTATATCATTGCGCCGCCGAAAATGGCGCGGTATATCGACGTCAGCACGCGGGTCTATCAGACCTATCTGAAATACGTCGCGCCCGAGGACATCCACGTCTATTCCATCGACGAGGTGTTCATCGATGCGACGGCCTACCTCAAGACCTACGGCCTGACGGCGCGGGAGCTGGCCAAGCGGATGATCGCGGATGTTTTGCGCACCACGGGCATCACGGCCACGGCCGGGATCGGGACGAATCTCTATCTCTGCAAGATCGCCATGGACATTCTGGCCAAGCGCACCGAGCCGGACGAAAACGGCGTGCGCATCGCCGAGCTCGACGAGCACGGCTACCGGCGGCAGCTCTGGGAGCATCGCCCGCTGACGGATTTTTGGCGGCTCGGGCCGGGCTATGCGCGAAAGCTCGAGGCCGCCGGTATGCACACGATGGGCGACATTGCCGCGCGTTCGGAATGGGACGAGGAATGGTTTTACCGCGCCTTCGGTGTCAATGCGGGTCTGCTGATCGACCATGCGTGGGGTGTTGAGCTTTGCACCCTCGGCGACATTCAGGCTTATCGCCCGGAGGCGAGCAGCCTCGGCGCAGGGCAGGTGCTGCACTGTCCGTATCCGAATGACAAGGCGCGGCTGATCGTCTGGGAGATGACGGAGCAGCTTGCGCTCGAGCTGGTGGAAAAACGTCTCGTGACCGATCAGCTTGTGCTGTCGGTTGGCTATGACATTGAAAATTTGAGCGCTCCGGCCGCGCGCGCGGCCTATCGTGGGGCGGTCGTGCGGGATCATTACGGCCGCTGTGTGCCGAAGCACGCCCACGGCACGGAGGGTCTCGGCCGGCAGACGGCCTCGGCGCGCCTGATGACGGCGGCAATACTGCGCCTGTTTGACCGCATCACCGACCCGAAGCTGCTGGTGCGCCGGGTGAACATCACTGCCAACCACGTTTTGCCCGAACGCCTCGCTGAGGCACGGGAGGAGGCGGTGCAGCTCGACCTGTTCAGCACGCCGCAGGAGCAGCAGCGCCGCGCTGCGCAGGAGGAGGCGGAGCTGCTGCGCGAGAAGCGGCGGCAGCAGACCGTCGTTGCGCTTCGGCAGCGCTATGGGAAAAACGCGATCCTGAGAGGCAGCAACTTCCTTGACGGCGCGACCATGCGCGAGCGCAACGGCCAGATCGGAGGGCACAGGGCATGAACCGAAAATATGCTGCGATTCTGGAGCATGAGCGCCGGTATTCCGGCAGGCATCCGCCTATGCCGAACCGCGAACGCGCAGCGCAGTTTGCACCCTTTTCAGCGCTGAGCGGTTACGAGGATGCCGTGCGGGAAACGGCGCGGCTGACCGACGCGCAGACGGAGCTTTCTGAAAGCGCGGCGGAGGAGTTGGATAAAAAGCTCCGGCTTCTGCTGGAGGCGATCCCAGAGAGGCCGGAGGTGCGCGTGTGTTATTTTGAGCCGGATGAGCGGAAGGCGGGCGGGGCATATCGCCTAAAAACGGGCTGCCTGAGACAGATCGACACGGTCACGGGCGAGCTGCGCTTTGTCGACGGGAGCCGCATTCCGCTCGACCGCGTGCGGGAGATCGTGCGGGTCTAGGGAACCTCTGATTTAATCCGCCCTACCAAAGAGCTTCCGGATATGGTATAATAACCCCATCAAAGCAACGGTGGTGCAGGCAATGAAGCAAGAAACATTTACAGACATCGAGTACAGCTGCCGCAAGAAGAAAACGAAGCGGGAAGAGTTTCTGGAGATCATGGACGAAATCATTCCTTGGTCGGGATGAAATGCCACATCGGCGTGGATGCAGGCAGTGGGCTTGTGCATACCATGACGGTCACGGTGGCAAATACACATGACATCACGCAGGCAGCCGCGTTGATTCGCGAAGACGATGAAGTGGTGTATGGGGATGCCGGGTATCTGGGAATCCAAAAGCGTTCCGAAATAACCAGCGATGCGCATTTATCCAGCATAGATTACCGCATGAACCGCCGTCCCGGAAAGCTGCCTCATGTATCTGACAACGCAATTGACTGGGAACGGTATATTGAGAACCGCAAATCCTCGGTGCGCTGTAAAGTGGAACACGCATTTCGAATTATTAAGTGTCATTTTGGTTATAAAAAGACAGCATATCGCGGCTTGAAGAAAAACGAGAATCGGCTGTACGCGATGTTCGCCTGCGCCAACCTATACGTCCTTGCGATCGCCGGGCGAAAACTCTCCACGACCTGATATAGGGGCAGTCTGCCCTTTTTCGGGAAATGGAGCAAAAAAGGAACGCTATGGTGGCTATTTTGCACCCAAATCGCCTTAACTAAGCCCAAAAGCGGCGAATACCCCGAATGGGGACAGAATTAAACCGATTTAATCAGAGGTTCCTTAAATAAGCATGGTGTCAGTGAAAAATTTGTTGTTCCGTCCATCGGAAGATACGGCGCCGGTGGACTCCATTGGGAGATATAATAAGAAAAAAGTAGGGCAATGCCCTACTTTTTTGTCTTCAAAGAGATAAAGCTCTATGCAATATTATTATACAACATCAGGCGTTTTGCTACTGCCTACGCATCTGTCGGTAGAACAGCAGCACGGCGAGCAGCGAAATGCCGACGCCGTAGCCGAGCACCCACCACAGATGCCCGAGCAGCGCGGGAAGGTCACCCGCCAGCGCCGCCTGTTCGAGCTTGACGGCGTGCACGAAGGGGAGCGCGTAGGCGATCCTGCGGAACGTGCCGCCGACCAGCTCGAGGTCGAACCAGATGCCTGAGAGCCACGCCGAGAGGTTGGTCAGCAGCGCGCCGCAGACGCCGCCGACCTGCTTGACGTTGAATACGCTGCCGCAGAGCAACCCGAGCGCGATATAGACGAGGGAGGTCGGCAGGATGAACAGCAGGGCATAGAGCATCCCGATGCGCGGCTGCATCCCGAGCGGAAGCGCCGCAAGATAACACGCCGCGTCCTGCGCCAGCGCAAGCGGGAAGATGGGCAGGGCATAGCCGAGCACAAAATCCGCGGCGGTCAGCGGCGTGGTGTAAAGCCGCTGCAGCAGCGCCGTCTCGCGGTCGCGGGCAATGAGCGTCGCGGAAAACAGGGTCAGGAAGGACAGCCCGAAGACCGTCAGCCCGGGGACGAGCCGGTCAAGCTCGAACAGGGCAACGGGAATATTGGACTGGATCGCCGAGAGCAAAAGCAGCAGCGCCAGCGGAAAGCCCAGACCGAAGAGCAGCGCCAGCGGGTCGCGCAGGATCTCCTTCGCCGTGCGCGCGGAAAACCCCCATAGTCTCATTGCTTCACCTCCCCCGCAAGCCGGATGAACGCGTCCTCGAATCGCTCCGAGCCGGTCAGCCGCTTCAGCTCCTCGGCTGTGCCGAGGCCGGACAGGCGGCCGTGCTTCAGGATGCCGATGCGGTCGGAAAGCGCCTCGGCTTCCTCCATGTAGTGTGTCGTCAGGATCACCGTGACCCGCCCCTTGAGGGAGCGGATGACGCCCCAAAGCTCGCTGCGCGCGATCACGTCCAGCCCCAGCGTCGGCTCGTCGAGAAACAGGATCTTCGGCTCGCCAATGAGCGCCATGGCAATGCTCAAGCGTCGCTGCCAGCCGCCGGAGAGCGTTCCGGCTCTGCGCCGCAGCACCGGTGTCAGCCCCAGCGCCTCGGCCAGCTCGGCCGTCCTTTGGCGTCGCTGCGCGCTCGAAAGACCGTGCGCGCAGCCCATGAGCTCCAAATTCTCCGCCGCGTTCAGCTTCGGCGCGACCGCCGTCTCCTGCGGCGATACGCCGATGAGCCGCTTTCCGGCCGACGGCTCGGAGGAGACACTGTGCCCGAACAGGCGAGCGTCGCCCGAGGTCGGCCGCGTCAGGCAGGTGAGCAGCTTGAGCGTCGTGGTCTTTCCCGCGCCGTTCACGCCCAAAAGAGAGAACAGCTCGCCCTCGTGCACGCTAAGCGTCAGGTGGTCGACTGCCGTGACCTCGCCGTATCGCTTGGTCAGATCGATCGCTTCAATGGCCTGCATATGCATTCTCCTCCTCATAGCGCCGCTTCAGCCCGAGATAAAAGTCCGAGAGCATCCGGCTGACCTGTTCGTCCGGCCAATCCAGATAGGACGTGGCCAGCATCGTGGCGATGCCGTGGACGCACACCCACATTTCAAGGTGAAAGCGCCGCGCCTCGTCCTCGGAAATGCCGAGATTTTTTTGCAGGATCGTCAGCAGGGGACGGATGTCCTCCTGCGGCTCCGGGCGCTCGTTTGACCGGTCGCGCATGAACAGCAGCCGGAACAGCTCCGGCTCTTCCCGCGCGAAGCGGGTGTAGGCCATGCCGCTGGCCTTAAAGGGCGGAAATTCGCCGCTTGTCATGGCTTCGTCAATGCGGCGCTGATAGATCGCACAGGCGGCGTCGCGCACTGCGCGCTGCACCTCGTCCATGCTCTCAAAAAGGCCGAAGATCGGCTTGGACGATGAGCCGAGCGCCTTGGCAAGACCGCGCGCCGTGACGGCGGCGCTCCCGCGCGTGCGCGTCAGCTCCAGTGCTGCGGCGATCATGTCCTCGCGAGTGAAGCGATTTTTTCGGGGCATATGGCATTCCTCCCGTTGTGTATGTCTCGATCATAGCACAACTGACGTTGCGCTACGTTTGTTGCTTTATTTTATCCGACGGCGGGACGATTGTCAAGCCCATAGACGAAAAAATGCCAAAAAGGGGAGCCGCCGGCGGGCGGCCCTTGAAGCTGCCCGGTTCAACAAAAGCCTCCGCAGCTCAGGCAAAGACGATTCTTCCGTAGTCTCGCTCGTATGAGCGGGATTTTTGGCTTGTTTTTCCCGAAATTACAAAAAAAGATTGCAATTTACAGAAAAAGATAGTATACTTGTTATGAAGTGGAGCGAAGTGGAAGCTTTTAGAGCAAAATGGAAGGAGCTGAGGAGATGTTCGGCCAATATCGTCATGCGCTCGACCCCAAGGGGCGGCTGTTCGTCCCGGCGAAGCTGCGCGAGGAATTGGGCAGCGCCTTCTATGTTGCCAAGGCGCCCGACGCCTGCCTGACGGTCTATCCCGAGGCGGAATGGCAACGGGTGCTCGACCACTGCAACGCGCTTCCGGCGTCGAAGGCGCGCAGTATGCGCGTGTTTTTCGCCAACGTTGTGAAGTGCGAGCCGGATAAGCAGGGGCGCTTTCTCCTGCCGGAGTCCTTCCGCGCCTATGCCGGGATCACGCAGGAGGCGGTCTTCCTCGGACAGGCCGGGCGCGCGGAGATCTGGTCGGCGGAGCGCTATGAGGCGGAGGAGCAGAAGTATCTGACGCCCGAAGCGCTGGCTGCCGTGATGGAGGAGCTGGGCTTTTGATGGAATTCCAACATAAATCCGTCCTGCTGGACGAGTGCATCGAGGCGCTGAGCATCCGGCCGGACGGGGTCTACCTCGACGGTACCCTCGGCGGCGCCGGACATTCCTATGAGATCTGCCGCCGCCTGACGACCGGACGCCTGATCGGCGTCGATCGCGACGCGGTCGCGCTGCGCGCGGCGCAGGAGCGGCTGAAGCCCTTTGCAGACCGCGTGACGACCGTGCACAGCAATTTTTGCCGGATCAACGAGATTTTGGACGGCTTGGGTCTGGACGGCGTGGACGGGATGCTCTTTGACCTCGGCGTCTCCTCGCCCCAGCTTGACGACGCGTCGCGCGGCTTTTCTTACATGGCCGATGCGCCGCTGGATATGCGGATGAATCGCGACGAGACGCTCACGGCGGCCGTCGTGGTCAACGAATGGCCGCAGGAGGAGCTGCGCCGCATCCTCTATGAATACGGCGAGGAGCGCTATGCGCCGCAGATCGCCGCGGCGCTTGTCCGCCGTCGGCAGCAGCGCCCGATCGAAACCACGCTCGAGCTGGTCGACGTGATTCGCTCGGCCATGCCGCCGCAGGCTCTGCGCGAAAAGCAGCACCCTGCAAAGCGAAGCTTTCAGGCCATTCGCATCGCCGTCAACGACGAGCTGAATTCCGTCAGCCGGCTGATGCACGATGCCGTCGATCGCCTGAACCCCGGCGGGCGGCTGGCTGTTATCACCTTTCATTCGCTGGAGGATCGCATCGTGAAAAACGCGATGCAGGCGGCTGCCCGAGGCTGCACGTGCCCGCCGGAATTTCCGGTCTGCATCTGCGGGAAAAAGCCGAAGGTGCGCGTGCTCACGCGCAAGCCCATCGTCTCCGGCGCACGGGAGCTGGAGGAAAACCCCCGCGCCCGCAGCGCAAAGCTGCGCGTGGCGGAAAAACTCCGATAAAATACGGAAGGAGGACGCGAGATGAACCCCTATCGCAGTGAAGGCAGCTCCGCCGTGGATCTTTATGCCGCGCGGAAGCGTTCGCCGCGTCCTCCTGCGAAAAAGCCGGAGCGTCTGCCGGACGTTCCGGCGAGGGAGAAGCCCGCGCAGAGAAAACGCGCGGCCGTCTCGCCCGTTGCGGCGCTGGGTGCCGCTGCGGCGCTGTTTCTGCTGTTTTTGGTCGTGTTCAGCTACGTCCGGCTGTATGAGCTGCAAAGCCGGGTCGGCGAGCTGAAGCAGGATATCTCCGAGCTGAGCGACACAAACGACGCGCTTCGCGCGCAGTATGAGGCCGGCATCGATCTGCAGCAGGTCGAGCGGCGCGCGCGTGAGCTGGGCCTGCACGAGGCCAGCCCGCTGCAAAAGGTCTATGTCGAGGTCGCGCCCGCGGACACTGCGGAGGTCTATGCGCAGCCGACGGAGCGCAATGCGTTCGAGCGCATTTACGATGCGTTTCGCTTCCTGTTCGCCGATCTGAAGGCATATTTTTCCTGAGAGGACACATATAGTTCATGGGCGGCACTTTTCGGACTGCCGCCCGATTTTATCGCTTGCGTGAGGAGGCGAGGTCGGCAAAATGAAGCGCAAAGAGCTGAACAAACGGCCGCCCAAGCCGGTCAAACGGCAGCGCAGCGTCTCGGACACCTCGGTTCGGCGCTCGATTCTGGCGGCTATGGCGCTGCTGGGTGTGGCGGCGTTTTTGGTGCTGACGGGACGGCTCGTCAGGCTGATGCTGGTCGAGCACGACTATTACGAGGCCAAGGCCATCAGCAACCAGACGCGCAGCACCCGCGTGACGGCCTCGCGCGGCGCGGTCTATGACCGGAATATGGAGCTGCTGGCCGCGTCATCCTCGGTCGAAACGGTGTTCCTTGACCCTCTGCAGCTCAAGCAGGAGCACGTTGACCTTGATTTTCTGGCGGAGAAGCTGGCACCGATCCTGGACGTCAGCGAGTCGTTTATCAAGGAGCAGGCCGCCGACACCCAAATGCGCTACAAGGTGCTCAAGCGGCGGCAGGGGCTGGAGGTCTGCAATCAGGTTCGCGCATTTTTGAACGAGAACAACATCAAGGGCGTCCATCTGGAGCAGGACTCCCTGCGCTATTACCCAAACGGAAGCGTCGCCGGTCAGCTTCTGGGCTTCACGAACGCCGACAACGTTGGCGCGGAGGGGCTGGAGGCATACTACAACAAGACGCTTCAGGGCACGGCGGGCGCCGTGATCACCACGCGCGGCAACAACGAGACCGAGATGCTCTATTCCTTTGAAAAATACTACCGCGCCACCGACGGCAGCAGCCTCGAGCTGACGCTCGATCTGACCGTGCAGCGGGCGCTGGAAAAGCGGATGCAGGACGCGATCGACGCCTACGACGTGCAAAACGGCGCGTTCGGCATCGTGATGAACTGCCAGACCGGCGAGATCGTCGCCATGGCGACGCTGGGGGGCTATGATCCGAACCGCTATCTGACCGTCGCGGACGAACAAAGCGCCGCCGAGCTGGAGGCCATGCACGAGGCGGCCGTGCAGCTCCCCGAGGGCAGCGCCGCGCGCGAGGAGGCGCTCGCGGCCTATCAGGATGCGCTGGCCGAGGCGCGGCTGAGCCAGTGGCGCAACCGGTGCGTCAGCGACGGCTATGAGCCCGGCTCGACCTTCAAGATCATCACGCTGGCCTCCGCGCTCGACAGCGGCGCGGTCACGCTCGACGATCACTTTTACTGCGCCGGACACGAGAAATTCGAGGGGCGCTCTCAGGTGCTCAACTGCTGGCGCGCCGCCGGACACGGCTCGGAGACGACCGCCGAGGCGCTGCAAAATTCCTGTAATCTGGCTTTTGCGAAAATTGGCTTGAAAATGGGCGGGGAAACGTTTTATAATTACTGCGACGCCTTCGGGCTGATGGAGACGACCGGCGTCGATCTTCCGGGCGAGGCATCGGGCGTGTTCCACACGCGCGAGCATCTGGCAGACACCGCGCAGTACGGCACGAGCTACCTCATCAGCACCTCCTTCGGCCAGACCGTTAAGGTCACGCCGATGCAGCTCGTGCGGGCGGTCTCGGCGGTCGTGAACGGCGGCTATCTGCTCAAGCCCTACATCGTCTCGCAGGTGCTCGACGCCGATGGGAACGTGATAAGCCGCAACGAGCGCACCGTCGTGCGTCAGGTCATCTCCGAGAGCACGTCGCAAACGATGTGCGGGCTGCTGGAATCCGTCGTGACCGACGGAACGGCCTCCAATGGCCGGGTCGCGGGCTACCGCGTCGGCGGCAAGACCGGAACGGCCGAGAAGATCGACGTCCGCGACGAAAACGGACAGGGCACGCGCGACAAGATCGTCTCCTTTGTCGGCATCGCGCCGATCGACGAGCCGCAGTACGTTGTGCTGATCGCGCTTGACACGCCGGGGAACTCCGGACAGGTGATCTCCGGCGGCGTGATGGCCGCGCCGACCGTCGCGGCGGTGCTTGAGGACATTTTGCCCTATCTCGGCGTGGAGCCGGTTTATGACGGAGACGAGCTGGCGCGCGTGAACGTGGCCATGCCCGACGTGCGCGGGAAAACGCCGTCCGAGGCGCGGCAGCTTCTGAGGGACGCCGGGCTGGAATGCCGCGTGATCGGCGACGGTGCGGCCGTCGTGAGCCAAAGCCCCGCGCCGGGCAAGGAGGTTCCGGGCGGCTCGACCGTCCTGCTCTATACGGACGACTCCATGCCGACGGGCGAGGTCACCGTGCCCGAGCTGCGCGGCATGACGATCGAGCAGGCGACGCAGTGCCTGAACGAGCTGGGGCTGTACCTGCAGATCCGGGGCAGCGACCGGAAGGTGGGCAATGTGACGGCCACCTCACAGGAGCTGGAGCCGGGCACGCGGGTGCCGCGCGGCACGACCGTTACCGTTGTGTTCACTGACACAGAAAATGTAGATTAGGAGACAAAAGCTATGCTGCTGAGAGAATTGCTTGCGGGCGTGGATGTGGTTGCGATCCATGCGCCGCTGGATATGGAAATTCCCGCCGTCTGTCATTCCTCGCGGGATGTGACGCCCGGCGCGATGTTCGTCGCGATCGCGGGCTATGAGACCGACGGCCACCGCTATATTCCCGATGCGGTCGAGGCCGGGGCGGGTGTCGTCGTCTGCGAATGGAAGCAGCCGAAGGACGCGCCGTGGATCCAGGTGCGCGACAGCCGCCGCGCCTTGGCGCGCCTCGGCGCGAACTGGTACGGCCGCCCGGCTGAGAGTATGAAGATCGTCGGTGTGACCGGCACGAACGGGAAAACCTCGATCACCTATCTGCTCAAGTCCGTTTTGGAGCGGGCGGTGCAGGCTAAGGTCGGGCTGATCGGCACGATCTGCAACATGGTCGGAGACGAGCGCCTCGAGACCGAGCGCACGACGCCCGAAAGCTTTGAGCTGCAGGGGCTGCTGGCGCGGATGCGTGACGCGGGCTGCACCCACGTCGTGATGGAGTGCTCGTCGCACGCGCTGTTCCTGCACCGCGTCGATGAGATCCCGTTTGCCGTCGGCGCCTTCACGAATCTGACAGAGGATCACCTCGATTTTCATAAGACCATGGAGGAATACGGCAAGGCCAAGGCCGCGCTGTTCCGTCTCTGCTCGGAGGGCGTGTTCAATCTGGACGATCCGAGCGCGAAAACGATGATGGCCTCGGCGACCTGCCGCTGCTTCACCGTCGGCTGCTGCGAGCAGGCCGAGCTGCGCGCGGAGAACATCCGTCTGGCGGCCGACCACGTTGAGCTGGACGCGGTCGAGGGAGCGCATCGGGCGCATCTGCGCGTGGGCATTCCCGGCCGCTTCACCGTCAGCAACAGCCTTGTGACGCTGGGCATCGCCCGCAAGCTGGGCATCGGACTGGACGAGGCCGTGCGCGCGCTTGCTCAGGCCAAGGGCGTCAAGGGACGCATCGAGGTCGTGCCCGCGCCGGGGAAGGACTACACCGTTCTGATCGACTATGCTCACACGCCGGACGGTTTGGAAAATCTGCTCCGCTCGGTGCGGGATTTCTGCAAGGGACGCATCGTGCTGGTGTTCGGCTGCGGCGGCGACCGTGACCGCGAAAAACGGCCGAAAATGGGCGCCATTGCGGTCAAATATGCCGATTTTGTGATCGTTACCTCGGATAATCCGCGCACGGAGGAACCAAACGAGATCATTCGCGAGATCCTCGCCGGGACGGAAAACACCGAAACACCCGTTTTGGTGGAGGAAAACCGCCGCAAAGCGATCCGCTTGGCCTTGCAACATGGGCAAAAAGATGATATGATAATACTCGCCGGAAAGGGACACGAGACCTATCAGATTTTGGGCACGGAGAAAACCCATCTGGACGAACGCGAGGAGGTTGCCGCGGCACTATGCGAAACGGAATGATCTGCCTTGCGCAGGCGGCGCAGTGGTGCGGCGGGCGCGTTGAGGCGCGGTATGCCGATGTGCGCTTCGCCGGCGCGCAGTTTGACAGCCGTCTGCTGCGGCAGGGCGAGCTGTTTGTCGCGCTGAGCGGTCAGCGCGACGGGCATGACTTTGTCCCGGCGGCGATGGCTGCGGGCGCTGCGGCGGTGCTGGCGTCAAAGCCGCTTGCGCCGGAGATCCCGGCAATCTATGTCGAGGATACGCGCGCGGCATTGCAGGCCATTGCGCGCGAATACCGCAAAACGCTCTCCTGCACGGTGATCGGCATCACCGGAAGCGTCGGCAAGACCACGACCAAGGAAATGGTCGCCGCCGTGCTCGAAACGGCGCTGCGCACGGTCAAGACCGACCAAAACTATAACAACGATCTCGGCGTTCCGGTCATGCTGCTGCGGCTGACGCCTCAGACGCAGGCGGCCGTGCTCGAGATGGGCATGAACCACTTCGGCGAGCTTTCGCTCCTGACGTCTCTGGTGCGCCCGGAGCTTGCCGTTATCACGAACGTCGGCACGATGCACATCGAGAACCTCGGCTCGCGCGAGGGCATCCTCAAGGCCAAGCTTGAAATTTTGGAGGGCTTGCAGCCCGGCGGAACATGCTATTTCTGCGGCGACAACGACCTGCTGCGCCGCGAGGCCGGGGCGCATCACGCCGTGACCTTCGGCGTGGGGGAGGGAAACGACGTCCGCGCCGTCGACGTCCGGCAGAGCGAGGACGGCATCCGCTTCACGGCCGTGGCCGGGGCGCACCGCATCCCAATCGCGCTGCCGCTGACCGGCCTGCACCATGTTCCCGACGCGCTGGCCGCCGTGGCCGTCGGCCTGAAATGCGGCGTGCCTGAGGCGCGCATCGCAGAGGCGCTGGCCTCGTTTCAAAACACCGGCCACCGGCAGCGCATCCTGCGCTATGGCAGCGTGACGGTCATCGACGACTGCTACAATGCCGGGCCGGAATCCATGCGCGCGTCGCTGGACGTTCTGGCGCAGGCCAAGGGCAGAAGGATCGCCGTTTTGGGCGACATGCTCGAGCTGGGCGACTTTGCGCCGCAGGCGCATTTTGAGGTCGGCCGGTATGCGGCCGAGCGCTGCGACCTGATCTTTGTCTGCGGCGCGAACCGCGCGGATTATCTGCGCGGGGCGGGGGAAAAGGCGCGCGCCTTCCAGACGCATGAGGCGCTGGCCGAGGCGCTGAAGCCGCTGCTGCGCGACGGCGACACGCTGCTGCTCAAGGGCAGCCGCGGGATGAAAATGGAGCGCCTGCTGCCGCTTCTCTTTTGACGAAAGGAATGCAAACGAATGGACACACCTGTATTGATGACGATGCTTTCGATCGTGGTCGGCTTTGCCGCCGCGTTTTTGATGGGAAAATGGCTGATCCCGCGTCTGCGCGCGCTCAAGGCCGGGCAGGAGATCCGCGAGGTCGGCCCGAAGTGGCACAACAGCAAGGCCGGAACGCCCACGATGGGCGGCCTGTGCTTTATTTTCGCGAGCGCGTTCTGCGCCGTGACCGGTTGGTACGGCTACCGCACCGGCGACTATACCCACCTTCTGGTGCTGGCGCTGGCCGTTATGTTCGGCGCGATCGGCTTTTACGACGATTTCATCAAGGTCAAGAAGCACCGCAATCTCGGCCTGACGGGGCTTCAGAAGCTTCTGCTGCAAATGGTCGCCGCTGTGATCTTCCTGCTTGCGCTTCATTTCACGGGTGAGCTGAAATACGACCTTTATATCCCGTTCGTGAAGGAGCCGGTCGCAAGGATCCCGACCGTGCTCTATCTTGCCGTTGCGGTGTTTGCCATCATCGGCTGCGTCAATGCGGTCAACCTGACCGACGGCATCGACGGTCTGGCAAGCGGCGTGACGCTCCCGGTCATGATCTTCTTCACCGTGACCGCGCTTGCGAAGGAAAAATTCGGCCTTGCCGCCTTCCCGGCGACGCTGGCCGGCGGCCTGATCGGCTTCCTGTTCTATAATTTTTACCCGGCGCAGACCTTCATGGGCGACACCGGCTCGTTGTTCTTGGGCGGCGCGGTGGTCGGCATGGCCTTTGCGCTGGATATGCCGCTGGTGCTACTGCTGGTCGGCCTGATCTACATCATCGAGACGCTCTCCGACATTTTGCAGGTCGGCTATTTCAAGCTGACGCACGGCAAGCGCATCTTCAAAATGGCGCCCATTCACCATCATTTTGAAATGTGCGGCTGGTCGGAGAAAAAGATATGGACGGTTTTTGTGCTGACGACGGTCGTAATGTGCGTCGTCGCATGGTTCGGCGTGCGCATCTGGTTCTGAGATCCGACAGGAGGTGAGGGTGCATGACACAGCGGCGTCGCTTGCAGACGCAGAAGGGAAAAGCCCGCAATTCGGGAATGCTCGACGTGCCCTATCTGATCCTGACGCTGCTGCTGGTCGCGGTCGGCCTCATCATGCTCTTTTCCGCGAGCTATGCCCGCGCCTATTATCTCACCGGCAATTCTGCGCGGTATTTCACGAGCCAGCTCGTCTTTGCCGTGCTCGGCACGGTCGTGATGCTGCTTGTCAGCCGTGTGCCGTACCGCCTGTATGAGACCTGCAACCGGCTGATCCTCGCCGCTGCCGCGGCGCTGCTCGTGCTGGTGCTCGTGCTCGGCACGAATTCGAACGGCGCCACGCGCTGGATCAATCTCGGCTTCACGAGTCTGCAGCCGTCCGAGCTTGCCAAGTTTTCCCTTGCGGTCTATCTTGCAACGGTGCTTGATAAATATCAGGCAAACGCCCGCTCGGTGCCGGTATTCCTGATCGCGCTGCTCCCGCTGGCGGTGTTTTCCGTTCTGCTGAAGCTCGAGCCGCATTTTTCTGCGATCATCATTCTCTGCCTGCTCACGGGCGTGATGCTCTTTGTCGGCGGGGCAAACCGAACATGCCTGATCGTTGTGGCCGTGCTGGCTGCGGCGGTCCTGGCGGCGCTGCTGCTGAGCGGCGGCTACACCGGCGACCGCATCATGGCGTGGCGCGACCCGGAGCGCTATGCTTCCGACGAGGGCTACCAGATCGTGCAGTCGGAATACGCGATCGGCTCGGGCGGCCTGCTGGGGCTGGGCTTCGGAAAGGGCAGACAAAAGTATCTCTATCTGCCCGAGGAGCACAACGACTATATCTTCGCGGTGGTCTGCGAGGAGCTGGGCTTCATCGGTGCTGTGGCTATTTTGCTGCTGTTTTCGCTGCTCATCATCCGGGGCTTCTGGATCGCCATCCACGCACGGGATCGGTTTTCCATGCTGCTCGGCGTCGGGCTGACTGCGCTTCTGGCCATACAGGTCATTTTGAACGTCGCGGTCGTGACAAATCTGCTGCCCTCGACCGGCATCTCTCTGCCGTTCTTCTCTTCCGGCGGCACGGCGCTCATCATGCAGCTTGCCGAATGCGGGATCGTGCTGAATATTTCCCGCAGCATCGGCGATTAGGGGGTTATTATGAACGTCATTTTTACCTGCGGCGGCACGGGCGGCCACATCAACCCGGCGCTTGCCGTTGCCAAGCTCCTGCGCGAGCGCCAGCCCGGCAGCAGGATCCTCTTTGTCGGCGCGGACGACGGAATGGAAACAACGCTTGTTCCGCGCGAGGGCTTTCCGATCGAAACGCTGACGATCTCCAACTTTTTGCGCAGTGTTCATCCGAAGGATGTGATGCACAACGTCCGTGCCGTCGGCACGATCCGTCGTGCGTTTCGTCGTGCGGATGAAATTCTCGACAGCTTCCGGCCGGACGTCGTGCTCGGCACCGGCGGCTATGCCAGCTACCCGATCCTGCATCAGGCGGCGCACCGCCGCATCCCGACTGCGCTGCACGAAGCAAACGCCGTGCCCGGCCTTGCTACGCGCATGGTCTGCGACAAGGTCGACCGCATCCTCGTCAGCTTTGCCGAGAGCCGCGACCGGTATAAGCACGCAGACCGCGTGATCCCCGTCGGGATGCCCGTGCAGGAGGAATTTGTGTTCACCGAACGCGCCAAGGCGAGAAAAGAGCTGGGACTCGGCGACGAGCCGCTGATCGTCTCGGCGTGGGGCAGCCTCGGCGCGCGCGAAATGAACAAAAAAATCGCCGAATTTATGCGGCTGGAGCAGAACGAGACGTGGCGCCATATCCACGCGACCGGCTCGTTCGGCTGGCGCTGGATGCCGGAGTACGTCCGCGAGCACGGCGTCGATCTTGCTGCTCATCCGCAGATCACAATGCAGGAATATATCTATAACATGCCGACGCTGATGGCAGCGGCGGACGTGGTCATCAGCCGCGCGGGCGCCTCGACGCTCAACGAGCTTGCTGCGGCCGGAGCGCCATGCATCATCGTGCCGTCTCCGAATGTGACAAACAATCATCAGGAGCGCAACGCGCAGATCCTTGCGCGGCGCGGTGCGGCGCTCGTGCTGCACGAGCGCGACTGCGACGGCGCGACGCTGTTTCGGGCGACAAAGGAGCTGCTTGCCGACGGCGCGCGGCGTCAGGCCATGCGCAAGGCCATGCGCGACGTAGCCGTGCTCGACTCGGCCGACCGCATTTACCGGATCCTTCTGGAGCTGGCTCAGACACGAAAGGCATAATTCCGGCATAGGATGGGGCAAATTTCCTTTGGAGGTTTGCCTATGGGCGCATATCTGATTCGCGGCGGAACGCCGCTCTGCGGCGCGGTGGACATCTGCGGCGCAAAAAACAGCGTTCTGCCCATTTTAGCGGCGACGCTTGCGACCGGCTCGCAGTGTCTGCTGCATAACTGCCCCGCAATTTCCGACGTGGACGCGGCGATCGACATTCTTCACAGCCTCGGCTGCCGCGCGGAGCGCAGCGGATGCACGCTCTGCGTGGATACGGCGCCGGCCTGCCGGACGGCGATCTGCCCGCGCGCGATGAAAAGAATGCGCGCCGCTGTGATTTTCCTCGGAGCGCTCGTCGCGCGCTTCGGCGAGGCGCAAATGGCGCAGCCCGGGGGCTGCGCGCTCGGCGCCCGGCCGATCGACCTGCACCTGCGCGGCCTGCGCCTGCTCGGCGCCCAATGTCAGGAGCAGGACGCCTCCGTGCGCTGCACCGCCGGACGGCTGATCGGACGCACCTTGGCGCTGCCGCTGCCCAGCGTGGGAGCAACGGAGAACCTGCTGCTCGCAGCGTTGGCTGCCGAGGGCGAGACGGTGCTCTGCAACGCGGCAAGAGAGCCGGAAATTTGCGACATGGTTCGTTTCCTGCGCGCCTGCGGGGCGCAAATATCCGGCGAGGGCACGTCCGTGCTCCGCGTGAGCGGAGGGCGGCCGCTGCATGGTGCGGAGTTCACCGTTATGCCCGACCGCATCGAGACGGCGACCTTTCTGTCCATGGCGGCGGCAACGCGCGGAGAGCTGCTCCTGCGCGGCGCCCGCGTGTCGGAGCTTTGCGCCGTTGCAGACGTTTTCGAGCGTGGCGGATGCATCCTGCGCCGCTCGGAGGGCGCGCTGTGCGTTGCCTGCCCGCGCTGGAGCGCGGTCAGCCCCATTCGAACGGCGCCTTACCCCGGCTTCCCGACGGACGCGCAGGCGCCCGTAATGGCGGCGCTGGCTACGGCGCGCGGCGACAGCGTGATGGAGGAGACGATCTTTTCCGATCGCCTGCGCCATGTCCCGGCTCTGCGGCGCATGGGCGCGGATATTTTAACAACAAAACGCTGCGCGGTGATCCGCGGCGTGCCCGAGCTGCATGGCGCGCGGGTCGCTGCGACCGACCTGCGAGGCGGCGCGGCCATGGTGACGGCGGCGCTCGCGGCGCAGGGCGAGAGTGTGATCGAGCAGACGGAACACATCGAGCGTGGATACGCCGCCTTAGTCGAGCGGCTCAGGGCGTGCCGCGCGAGGATCGAATACATAGAAGGGTAGTATAGCCGATGGAACACGAAAGCAATAGACCGCGCAGAAGACCGGAGCAGGAGCGCCGTGCCGCGCGCCCGGCGCAGCAGCCGGCGAAAAAGAAGCGCCGCACCTCTCCGGCTGCGCTTGAGGCGCAGCGTCAGCGCGAGGAGCGCCGCCGCGCGGCCGAGCATCGGCCGGAGCAGCCGACGCCCGCGCAGGAGCACCCCCGCCAGACGGCGGAGCGTCCGCGCCGCGCGTCCGAGCCGGAGCACCGTCAGCGTGTGCCGAGCCCGGCGCGCAGCAGCCGCGCCGCGCAGACCGCCCAGCGCCACCGTGAGGAGCGCAAGGAGACCAACTATCTTCAGGGGCAGCGAAGAAAGCAGCAGCGGCAGGCGAAGCAGCGCACGCGTTTGCGCATCGGCAAGGCGACGTGGAAGCGCATCGCCGTGATGGCCGGCATCGTGCTGGCCGTCGTGCTGAGCATGGTGATTTTCTTCCGCGTGCACGATATACAGGTCTACGGCAACTCGAAATATTCCGCCGGGCAGGTGGCTGAGGCCTGCGGCGTGGCGCAGGGGGATAATCTTCTGACCATGTCGCGCGGCGAGGTCGCCGGGAACGTGCTGGCCGCTCTGCCCTATGTCAACACGGTGCAGGTGACGCGCCAGCTTCCGGATACGTTGGTCATCACGATCACGGAGTATGAGACGACCTTTGCTATGACGGATGAATCCGGCGTATATTATCTCGTGACCGCCGGCGGCAAGATCGCCGAAAAGGTCAACGAAAAGGACGCCAAGCAGCACGTCGTGATCCAAGGCGCGATGCTGCAAAGCCCGCAGGTCGGGCAGGCGGCGGTGCTCGGCGGCGGCCTGACCGAAACAGTTAAGACCGTGATGGCCGAGCTGGACGCGGCGGAGCTGACCGAGCAGATCACCTCCGTCACGGTCGCGTCGGCCAGCAAGATCACCGCGTTTTATGAGGATCGCTTTGAGGTGCACCTCGGGAGCAGTGAACGGTTGGCATATAAGCTGGAATTTTTGAAAACAGTCATCGCCCAGCAGAAGGACTATGCCACCGGCTCGATCGACCTGACTTTGAGCGACGGCGACCAGGCGCACGTCCGCTTGGACAGTTGATTTGTGCTTGTTTTGAAATTATTTTTACAAAATTCAAGAATATCTATTGACCTTATGCTTAAATCAAGGTAAAATAGAACAGTATAAAAAGAAAGAAGCCCGTTTTCTGCAACGGGAGCCTTGCTATCACCAATGCGAAATTTACGATTCCCATGTACATAGGAGGAGATTTGAATATGTCCGAAGTTTTTGAAGATAAGGTCGTAAAGATCAAGGTCATCGGCGTCGGCGGCGCGGGAAACAACGTCGTCAACCGCATGATCGCCAGCCGCATCGGCGGCGTGGAGTTCATGGTCGTCAATACCGACCGTCAGGATCTGAACAAATCCAAGTGCGAGAATAAGCTCCAGATCGGCGAGAAGCTGACCGGCGGCATGGGCGCTGGCTCCAAGCCCGAGATCGGCAAAAAGTCCGCTGAGGAGAGCCGCGCGGCCATTTCCAAGGTGCTTGAGGGCACTGATATGGTCTTCATCACCGCCGGCATGGGCGGCGGCACCGGCACGGGCGCCGCGCCGATCATTGCCGATCTGGCGCATGAGGCCGGCATCCTGACCGTCGGCGTCGTCACGAAGCCCTTCCGCTTCGAGGGCGCCAACCGCATGAAGCAGGCCGAGGAGGGCATCGCCGCGCTGGGCAGCAAGGTCGACTCTCTCATCATCATCCCGAACGACCGCCTGAAATACGTCACCGACCAGAAGATCACCTTTGCCAACGCGTTCGGCATTGCTGACGACGTGCTCAAGCAGGCCGTGATGTCCATCTCCGAGCTGGTCGGCTATTCCGACCGCGTCATTATCAATCTCGACTTTGCCGACGTCTCCGCCGTCATGAAAAACGCGGGTCGCGCGCATATGGGCGTCGGCACGGCCGGCGGCCGCGAGAAGGCCGAGCAGGCCGCCATGGCCGCCGTGGCCAGCCCGCTGCTCGAAACGTCCATCAACGGCGCAACGGGCGTGCTCATCAACGTGACCGGCTCTGCCGATCTCGAGCTTGACGACGTCGAGACCGCCGCCAACATCGTCATGGAGGCTGCCAATCCCGAGGCCAACATCATCTTCGGTGCGACCTTCTCCGAGGAGTTCGAGGACGAAATGCGCGTCACCGTGATCGCAACCGGCTTTGACGACAAGAAGCAGCCCGAGAGCGCTCCTGCGCGCGGCGTGTTCTCCGCAGCGGCGGGCAAGTCTGCCTCCGCGCCCTCCAAGGATAAGCCGAAGGTCGATACCTCCAACATCGACGACATCGACGAGATCTTCAAGATCTTCAATAAGTAAGACCCGAGGGGCCGCAGCAGGAGAATGCCTGCCGCGGCCCCTTTAGCAAGGCTCTGCCGGAGGCACGCTGCCCGGCACGCACCCTGATACGGATTCTTGATTAAAATATTGAATCAAGAATCCGTATCAGAGGCTCCCTAAATCGAAGCGCCGGAGGCTGTCGACCCGCCGAATCATCCCCGGCTCGACTTTTTTTCAAAAAAACGAAAAAAAAGCTTGCTTTTTAGGAAAGGATCTGCTATAATACCCATGCGCTTGAGAGAGCGCTGCGGAGGAGTTGCCCTCCGCGATAACCAATTTACAAACAACTCAACGCAATATCATATGGGGGTATAGCTCAGCTGGGAGAGCGCTTGAATGGCATTCAAGAGGTCAGCGGTTCGATCCCGCTTATCTCCACCAAAAGCTCGAAAGAGTGAAGAAAAACCTTGAAATCGTATGATTTCAAGGTTTTTTCTTAATGACCCTCCGCGTATTGAGCGGCTTGCTGCTGCCCGACAAGCGGGGGTTTTTATGTGCATTGCAGCGGTCGAGGCGCTATTTCCTCCGAGCGGTCGAGACGGTATTTTCTCCGCGCGGTCGGGGCGTTATTTTCTCCGAGCGGTCGAGGCGCTATTTCCTCCGAGCGGTCGAGGCGCTATTTCCTCCGAGCGGTCGAGACGGTATTTTCTTCGAGCGGTCAGGGCGGTATTTTCTCCGCGCGGCAGAGGCACTATTTCTTTCGTGCGGTCGAGGCACGGGGCTTGACCTGAAGCAGGATCAGCACCATGCTGACGCCGAGCAGAATATGGCCGATGCCTGCAAGCCCGGAGATGGCTGCATCCGCGGCCGAAGAGAGGCTGCTGCCCAGAACCTGCGTTACGCCGCGCGCGAGCATCATAACGGCGGTGAGATTCAGGCCGATGTGGTATACTACCATCATCCGTGCCGTTTTTGGTCTGGTGAAGGAAAAGCCCTTTTCCAGAAGAAGCAGCATCAGGAAGAACAGCATTCCCAGAAGGAAATAGTGCGTGTGTACCACGGAAAGGGCGCTTTTGCCGGTAAAGTGGTTGAATTTGGTGAACTCGCGGTAAAAGACGCCGCCCGCCATTGCAAGAATGGCGTATAGGATCGATGCGTTTCGGTAGCGTTTCATGGCGTTCTCTCCTTTTCTTTTTTTCGCCGGGGACAGACGGCTCAAAGCGCCTGCGATCGCGCTTTGCCCGAAAGGGACGCACGGTCGCGCGAACACTCGGCCAAGCGCTCCCCGCGGGGTCGCTGCCTCGCGTGAGCGCCGCGCAACGTCGCCCGCAGGACGGCTTCTGATACTGATTTTTGATTAAAATAATGAATCGAGAATCCCGTGTGCTGCGCACTCGCATCGTGCGAATGCACGCTGCGCCGTCTCATTCAGAGGTTCCTTAAGGTTCATCACAAGCGTTACGCAACCTGTGTTGATATATTCCGGGTTCATTGCTCCGTCCATGTGGGCAGTATGTTTCCGGCAGAGCCTCCTTTACCATTTCAAGTCGATTGGCAGGATCATATACTTACAGCTCCACGAAGTATGCTCCGTCTTCCAAGCAGCGTCTGCGGCTGGCCATTCTTCATAGGTGTAATAATAGTAGATCGGTGCTTTTCCGCTTGACAAGGGAAAGCGCTGCTCGATCACGACCCCGTCCTCCGCAAGTATGCAAAGGTAGGTATTCATTGCGTTTTCGCAGCATATATACGCGATCGTATTCAGCGAATCAATCTGACACATCGACAGCGGCACCGCCGCAGAAGGATAAAAGGCAGCATCGTCCTCAAGCGCCCGGATTTCATCCAGCGTCGGAAAGTTGCGATCTACGCCGATGATGTTTTGCACCGTTCCCTCCTCGTCCGTAAACACATAGCAGCGGCGTCTGTTCCCTTGCACAATGTAATAAAACCGATCCTGCGCGATCTGGCGCTTGCACTCCAGCTTGACGTGTGCCTCATCGGCCAGATCCTCAACATGGACGTCGCCGAAGCCGTCGCGGACGTCGAAAACCGCTTCGAGCATGTAGGTCTGTTCTAAGGAATAGTCCTTCGTGATCAGCTCGTTTGCCGGCGTGACATTGTCGACCTTCACCGGCCCCGGAACAACTGTGTATGCGAAAACGACCGCCAGCGCCATCACGAGCAGCAGGCATATCATAAGCAAACGCTTTTTCATGTTTTCCCCTCCGTCATGGTGTATAAAGGTTTTTGAAAAAGAGGTATCCTTGGTCGATATTGGTAGATAATGCGTCATGTATGAGTCCCCAGCCGCAGGCCACGAGAACCGGTATGCAAAGTGCATGGAATACCGCAGCGCAAATATACGGTATCAAAATCTTTTTCTTGGGAACCTCTGATTCAATCGCAAGAGCGGTCAGCGAGGGATTTTGTTCCAAATTGAGGTTTGGAAATCGCAGGAATCCTTTTCGTATTTCAAGATTTTCAAACCAATCAGTTGGGGCAAAAGACCCACTGAGCGCCGCTGCCGATTGATTCAGAGGTTCC
>OIYX01000015.1_pt1 | contig 55070 bp, 43 predicted proteins | sample 1588431 | NCBI WGS metagenome assembly OIYX01 (sample SAMN03283241) | human gut metagenome | biome: human-associated habitat; material: feces | host: Homo sapiens | place: Peru | collected 2012
CCTCAATTCGGTTGGTGGGCGAGCGGCGACGCCGCGCAGCCCACTAACCCATTACCCTAAATCGCCAAACTCAAATCCGCGCTAATCCGTGGTTCTGCGTCCTTCGCCTCGGCAAGTTGAGAATTCGAGCGAGGGGCGAAGCGTTTTCCCAAACGCCCATTTTCCCCTGGCCCTTTTGCCGTGTCAAGCGTCTGCCGAGGGAACCCAGGGATTCACGGACAAAAGACAATGGACAACCGACAAAGGCCTGCTCGAGTTGGAGTGGCAAGGTGGAGAGAGGACAACGCCCAAACACCCAAACTTCCAAACGCCCAAACATCTGCGGAGAACACGCGCCTCCTGACCGTCGGCAAGGTTCTCCGCGTCCAGGTTCCGCTCCTCCAGCGGCTCTACCTGCCGTCGTCCGTCATCGGCGGCGTGGTCGGGCTGATCCTCTTCTCGTCGTGCGGATCGCTCTTCCCGGCCGAGCTCAAGGAGACGATGTCGAAATGCCCGGGGTTCCTGATCAACGTCATCTTCGCGACGATCTTCCTCGGCGCGGCCGTCCCGAAGGTCGCCGACGTCGTCCACTTCGCGCTGCCGCAGCTCACGCTCGGGCAGCTCATCGCCTGGGGGCAGTACGTCGTCGGCCTCGGCCTCGCGGGCGTCTTCCTCACGCGCGTCTTCGACGTGCCCGCCGCGTTCGGCAACCTGCTGGAGATCGGCTTCGAGGGCGGCCACGGCACCGTCGGCGGCATGACGGACTCGTTTCTCGCCTTCGGCTGGGAGGGCTGACGCCGCGCCGGGCGACCCTCTCCGCACCGACTGAGTCCGCCCACGACTTGCCGTCCACGAATTTCACGAATCTGAATTGAATTCGTGTCAATTCGTGAAGATTCGTGAACAACCTCCAGGGGCCTGTCCCCACGCCATTCCCACGCCATTAAGCGGCCGGAACCGCCCCTGCGGATTCCCATTGCGACCGTCTATGCGGACGGCAACGGCACCAGCCACTACCGCCCCCTCGCCGACACGCTCAACACGCAGTCGGCGCTTGTCCGCGCCGCGCTCGGTCGCCCCTAAGGCACGGCGCGGACAACCAACCGACGGACGAACGGCTCAGAACGTCACTTCGGAGTCGTCCCAGCAGCACCGCAGGACCTTCTCCATCAGCTTCGCGTCCATCGGGCGCGGATTGCAGCCCGTGCAGGCGTCGCCCATCGCGTTCTCGGCGATCTGCGCGGCCTTCGCCTCGAACTCGTCCGCACCGACCATCGCCGGCTGAGCCTCGTTCACCGCCGTCTTGTAGACCGGAAGCCCATTCGCGGCATAGTCCTTGATGCAATGGGGGATGTTGAGTTCGTCATTGAACCTGCGCACCCACGCGATGAGCGCGGCGATCTTCGCCTCCTGCGAGGTCTCGGAGCCCGCAATCTTGAGTTCGTCGGCGCACTTCGCATAACGTTCGGCCGCAAACGGCACGGCGGCGTTGAAGCGAATGACCTTCGGCAGGTACATCGCGTTCGCCGCGCCGTGGATGATGTGGCCGCCCGCAAACGCCGCGCCCGTCTTGTGCGCGAGCGAGTGGACGATGCCGAGGAGCGCGTTCGAGAACGCCATGCCCGCGAGGCACTGCGCATCATGCATGACGGCGCGGGCGGCGGTGTCGCCGCCATAGCTCTTGACGAGGCTGTCGCGAATCATCTTCATCGAGTGGATCGCCAGCGCGTCCGAATACGGCGCGTGCGCAACCGCGACAATCGCCTCCAGATCATGCGTCAGCGCATCCATGCCCGTGTGGGCGCAGAGCTTCGGCGGCATCGTGAACGTCAGTTCGGGATCGACGATGGCGATGTCCGGCGTGATCTCGAAGTCGGCGATCGGATACTTGATGCCCTTCTCGTAGTCCGTGATGATCGAGAACGCCGTCACCTCGGTCGCCGTGCCGGAAGTGGACGAGATTGCGCAGAAGTGCGCTTTCGTGCGGAGCTTCGGGAGCCCGAAGACCTTGCACATGTCGGCAAAGGTCGCCTCAGGATGCTCGTATTTGATCCACATCGCCTTCGCGGCGTCAATCGGCGAACCGCCGCCCATCGCGACGATCCAGTCGGGCTGGAACTCCTGCATCACAGCCGCGCCTTTCATCACCGTCTCGACCGACGGGTCGCTTTCAATGCCTTCGATGAGCTTCACTTCGAAGCCCGCCTCCTTGAGATACTCCTCTGCGCGCTGCAAGAACCCGCCGCGGCGCATTGAGCCGCCGCCGACGCAGATGACGGCACGCTTGCCGACGAGGGTTTTCAGGGTCGCAAGCGCGCCCTTGCCGTGATAGATGTCACGCGGAAGTGTGAATCGAGCCATGTCTAATCCTCCTATGTGTCTTTTATGGATAAAACAATACCGATATTTTATCATCTATTCGGCGCGGATGCAACCCCCCACGCCCCCTGACCACGCGACGGACGGTTTCGCGGCCGATGCCGACGAATCGGCGAACGCCCTTCACGGAAGCGCCTCTGGCATCGGGTTTACCGAACCGCGTGACATGGCAACCAAAAGCGGTAACCGCGAGAACGCGCGTACATCCCGAATTCGTCCTTGACTTCAGCACTTTCACTGCGATTGTTCAACAAGTATACGGTCGCAAACGATTCGCGACGGGCGCAACGCAGATGACAGGCTGCCGTGCAAAAGGCACCTCCACGTTGAATGCGCTGAATCTCGCGCGTATTTGCGTAGGCAGCCCCCTCTGGGTCGATCATGACGGAGTCCGAATTCGACGATCCCTGCCAATTCCAACAATCCAGCACCAGTTCCCAGACGAGCCCATGCATGTCATAAAGGCCATAGCCGTTGGGCAGTTTGCAGCCGACTGCCTGAGGCAGACGGCAGACAATCGTGTTCGTCGTCGTAACGAGCGTCCCATACGTCTCGTCGGCCGACCAGCCGTACTTGGACAGGTTCTCGTCATGCGTCGCGTCCGCAAGATCTGATCCGTCGCAAACCGCGTGACCGCCGTTCGCCGCACCGCCACGACACGCGAACTCCCATTGCGCGTCCGTCAAGAAATCGAACGCAAAGCCGTAGTTCGTCCGAAATGTCGTCAGGGTGGGCGTGTACTTGCCGTTCATGCATGACGTGCATTTCGGGGTGTTGGCGGCATCGATTTCATGGCCGTCTTTCGGCCAGAACCTGTAAACCGCGTCATCCGCATACTTGTCCGCAAGCCCCGCCAGATAGGGGCAGTTCTTTTCGTGAAACCAGTTCCGATAGGCACAATACTGGATGTCGGACTGCGGCCAGTCCCAGCCCCAGTTCAAGACATGAAACGGGGGGACATTGTCATTGACGGCTCCTTGAGTAAGGAAACTCTTGCCGTTGAGCCAATAGGTTTGGCGGTAGGTCGTCGGATAGACGCCGCAGTAGTAGTCCTCCGTCAACTCCACGAGATGCGTCCGCTCGGAGGCACGGTAAGCCGCCGATCCGACCTCCGTCGAAGGAGATCCCATGCGCCATTTGACGCCCGCCGCCGGAATCCGACGCAAAACGAGGTAGTCCGTCTTGTATCGGACGTCCGTGATGCCGCCGGGAATCGCGTTCGCGCACGTGTAGTAGCGCGCACCGCGTTCTTTCTGGATGAGATCGATGACCAGGTAGTCCGGCGGCGCGTTGGTCGGCCAAGCCTTCAGCGTGACCGTCGCGGTCTCCGCGTCGAACGAGCCGAAGCCGCTTTCAACGGGCGGCTGCCAGACGAGCGTGTGCGAACCCGTCGGCATCAGGCGATTCGCTCCGCCCGAGACGACGAGAAGATCCGTCACGGCCATCGGCGCACCGTTCGTCATGACGGAGTCCAGCGTCACGACGGCGGGTTCGTCCGCAAGCGTGTAGCTGACCGTGACGGCACGCGTCGCGCTTTGCATGACGGACTCGACGGAAATGACAGGCATCGCGCCCGACGCGAACGCCATGACAAGGGGAATGAGAACAATGAGGCTCTTCATACTGACCGTTCCTTTCTTGATTCGTTACCCTACTGCTTACCGCATGGCCGCCGCCGGCGCCCAGAGACGGTAGCCCATCACCCATTTGACGCCCTTCTCGCCCGCCGTCGCGTCGTCCGTCAGGTACTCGTTGTTCGCGTTTCCCGGGTAGATGGCCGTGTAGGCGGCGGGACGGCACGCCTCGGCCTTTGAGCAGTAGCTGCCGCCGCGCGCGGCAATCGTATCGGTACGCGAAAAGCGCACGCCCGCCATCGACTGTCCCGCCGGGTCCGTCTCGGCCTCCGTGCCGGCGCTCACGGCACTGCGGCAGATGTCGCGGCAGTATTCGGCGACGTTGCCAAGCATGTCGTAGAGGCCGAAGGGGTTCGGCTTCTTGAGTCCGACCGGATGCGGCACATGTGCGCCGACTGTCGTGTCATACGAGTTGTTCACGTTCCAGGCGTAATCGTCGAGTTCTGCGTACCAGTTGCAGTTCGTCGCGCCTTGCGTGTTCGTGACGAGGGCATTTTTGTACTGCGCGACCGGGCGCGTCCAGTAGCCGGGTCCCAACGTCCCCGCACGGCATGCGAACTCCCACTGCGCCGATGTCGGCAAGTCGAAGTCGAACCCGAAGTTCCGTCTCCAGGCATAGAGGAACGGCGTAAAGGTTCCGGGATAGGAGGAACAGCCGCATTTCGTCGTCTTGTTCGTGTTCAGTTCAAAGCCGTCGCGCGGCCAGAATTTGTAATCCGTGTACGTCGCGCTCGACTCACCCGGACAAGAGGGCTCATGCATATAGCTGCGAAGGGCCGCAAACATGACATGATCAACGGGCCAGTCGTCACGACGGACGCTCTTGAACGCGTCATCTGACCAATGACCATTCTCGTAGGGAGTCTTATTGTATCCAACCTGCGAGTAGTTGTGCTGGGCCCATGTAACGGGATAGATGCCGAGGTAGAAGTCTTCGGAGAGGATCGCCCAGCGAAGATTCTCAGCAAAGCCGACCTTGTGCCCGAACGCATCGTCCGGAGACCCCAGACGGAACTCGACGTTCGCGGCGGGGATCTTGCGCATCACGAGATGCGTCGTCTTGCACATCTCGTCCGTGACGGCAAACGGCATCGCGTTCGTGCTGACGTAATAGGCCGGGGCCTTTTCCGGGGCCTGAAGGTTGACGACCAACCAGTCCGGAGGACAGTTCGTCGGCCAGGCGCGAATGCGCACATCAAGATTCCCGGGAAGGACGCCCGTGCCGTTCACGAAGACGAACTGCCACTTCCCCGGCTGAATCAAGCGGTTGACCGCGCCCGACGCCACGTTGTACCGTGACGCGTCAAGTTCCACTCCCGACATACGGTCACGGAGCGCGAACGTCACGACCGCCGGCTCGGCTCCCAACGTGTAGCGGACACGGACCTCGCCGCTCTTGCGAGAGGATGCCGTGACATTGGATACCGACGGCACCGCGCACGCGACTGACGCGACTGCCAGACACCCAAGAGAAAGAATTCTTCGCATCGTCTTCATTGTCTCTGTCTCCTTTCCATGACCTGCTTACCGAATGATGAACAACATGCCAAACGGGATGCCTCCAGAAACGAGAGCTTCGATCCAAGCCGGAATCAATCTCGTCGCATCGGTCTCCCGCGCGGCCGAGACGGCATCCGATGGCGCATAAAGCCCCGAACGATCAGATTCGTCGAACAACCACGGATGGTCCGTTTCGGCAACCACGCCAACCGCGAGAGCCGCCATCGTCAATGCACAACTGAGTCTTCTCATATCCATCCTCCTTTGGAGTTAGTTTGTAAAATCACTTGCAGACGGAACCGACACGTTGCCCCAGCGATCGACCGAGCGGACGGAGTAGACGCCCTTCTCGCCCTTCACGTCAAGGCGCGTCGCGACCGTCGAGGCGATCTGCCTCCCGTCGCGGAAGACGCGGTAGTAGACGTGATCGGGGTCTTTCGCGGCGTCCCAGACGAGCACGCCGCCTCGGCGCGCGACGCCCGAAACCGGGGGCGGCGTGCGGTCGGCGTAGTCCGTCGTGAAGAACGTCAGCGAACGCGGAGGCAGGGTCGCCGCGAAGACGCCGTTCGTCGCCGCGACCGTCCCCTTCGCCGGCTGAAGGTCGTTGAAGGCGTTCATCGGCGGATTCGCCGAATTGTATTCGTAGACGCGCAGGGGCTTCTCGAGCGGATGCGCGCTCGAGACCCGCACCGTCTTCTTCCCGCCCCAGTTGACGACGGCGACCGAGCAGGAGCCGTCCGGGTTCGTGACGGCGCCGACGCGCAGGTCCGCATCCGCGAACGCGGGCTCGAGGACGCGCGCGCCCTTGCGGAAGAGCTTCACGAGATAGCCCATCGTGTAGAGGTCGGGGTAGGACGAGTAGTCGCCGTTCTCGTCGTCCCAGCGGAAGAGCCCGTTCTTGTTGTAGCGCACGTCGAGGCCCCAGCCCGAAAAGCGCGCGACGTCGTAGCGCGCCTTCTCCTCGGACGTGTCGCCGTCCTCGCGCAGGAACGGGTCGGGATAGTCGACGAACGTCCAGCTCACCGCGTTGAGCACGCCCGCGTTCAGGGCGGCGAGCCCCATCTCCGCGCGGCTGATCGCGACCTCGCGCGCAAACGCGCTCATCGGCCAGCGCCAGCCGCCGTGCCCGTCGTCGCGCATGTGCCCCTCGCGGTACGGCACGTTCATGCCCGTGATGCCCCATTCGCCGAGCGACAGGCGCTTCTCCTGTCCGAGGCAGAGCGAGACGAGGTTCGTCAGGTGTCCGTAGAGTTCGGCCGTGACGCGTGCCTCGCCCGGCTTCGACGTGCGGTCGTAGTAATGCCAGCAGTAGACCTCGGTGACGTCGTTGAGGTTCTTCGTCGCCCAGACGACGTCGTCGACATGGCTCGGCATAGCCGAGTCGGGCGTCATGAGCCCGATGTCGAGGCCCTCGCGGCGAAAGGCCGCGTGGAGGCCCCGGCAGAGCCGCGCGAAGACATCGCGGCGCTTCGAGAACCAGCCCCATGTCGGGCCGGACGCCATCTCGTTCGTGAGCGCGTAGTAGCGGATCTTCGTGCAGTTCCGCTCCTTGACGAGGTAGGCGAGGTTCTTCGCGACGCGCGCGCAGTAGCCCTCGATGTCGAAGTCGTCCGTGACGACCGGCATGCGCCCCGGCACAAGATAGAGCGTCGTGCCCACCCGGCGGAACGTCGCGTCGTAGTAATCGACGAAGGCGTCCATCGCCTCCCGCGTCCAGTCGTGGAAGCCCGCGAAGAGCCGCGCGTAGGACGGCGCAATCTCGCGGAAGGACTTGAGGACGCGCTCGTCGCGGAACGCGGCCGACATCATCGGCGTCATCGTCGCCTCGGAGTTGTGGAAGCCGAAGCCGCCCCAGAGCCAGCGCATGCGCGGTTTCGCGAGCGCGACCTCCGACACGTCCGCCGCCAGCGCCGACAGGCCCAGCGCCGCCGCGCCCAATCCGAACAGGAACCGTCCCTTCATCTCGTCGCCTCCTTTCCGCGCCTCAGCGCTCCCGCATCTTCGAGGTGTCGTCCTCGCAGGCGGCGGGGTAGAGCTGCACCGTCGAGCCGCCGTCCATCACCACGCGCGCGCCCTGGAAGCCGCGCGCGCCGTCGGACGCCAGGAACGCGACGGCCTCCGCGACGTCCGCGCCGGTCGCCTCGCGCCCGTTCGGCACGAGCGAGCGCCGCTGGGCCTTGATCTCGTCCGTGAGGAACTCCCAGCGGCTCGTCCAGATGAAGCCCGGCGCGACCATGTTGACGCGCACGCCCTTCGGGCCGAGGTCGACCGCGAAGGCCTTCATCATCGCGTCCATCGCGCCCTTCGACGCGACGTAGGTGATGCGGTTGCGGCTCACGCGCTCGGACGAGTTGGAGCCGACGAACACGACGGCGCCGCGCTGGTCCGTCTTCGGGTCGCGCGCCTGCCGCAGGAAGAAGCGGTTCGCCGCGAGCTGCACGAGGCGAAAGCCGCCGAGGACGTTCACCTCGAGGACCGACCGGAACTGGTCGTCCGTCGTCTCCAGGCACGTCCCCTGCCCGAGGCCGAAGTTCGCCGCGTTCGAGACGACGACATCAAGTCGCCCCGCTTCCTTCTCAATGACGTCCATCATCGTCTCGACCTCCGCACGGCGCGAGACGTCGCACGTGAGCGCCCGGAAGCCGGAGAGCCCCCGCGCCTCCAGCGCACGGACGCCCTCCGCAACGGAGGCCTCCTTCGAGCCGCAGAAGAAGACCTTCGCCCCTTCGCGCAGGAAGAGATCGACGATCTCCAGACCCGTGTTCCGGCAACCTCCGGTCACCACGACAACCTTGTCTTCAAAACGCTTCATGCTTTTCACTTCCTTTGACCGCTACGGTCGTCAATCGGACGGCCATCAAGCGTATTGTTGCGAACGGTTGGGCTGTCCATGTTGTTGAGAACAAAAACCCGCTCGGCGATTTCCTTCAGCACATTGCCCTCGATGAGGACATCTGAGAACGGCACAGACCTCGCCGGCGGGTGATTGACCGTCATCACGGAAGACTTGATCCCTCGGTTGACGCGGCGAATCCTGTTCTGCCGAATGACGAGATTGGCGGGCGCCGGTCCTTCCTGGTAGTGCAGCAGACCCGAGATCTCAATGCCGCGATAGACCGAATCGATCACGTTATCCGACACAAAGGCATTTGCGCTCTGAATCTGAATCGCGACACCGCGCAGGTTCGCGAAACTGTTGCCCGTGCAGACGAAGCCCGTGCCTTGATTCATCAGAAGATAAAACTGGTCAGGATAGTCGGGAGTCTTCTTCGTGCCGAGCCTGATGGCCCTTGTCTCAAGCTGCGTATGCTTCGGGAACGGCATATCGGCCCACGTTTTGAGCCCATCGGGAAGCGGACGATCGAATGTCGTGACGCCAACGACCTGTGCGTCGCGGCGTTCGGTTCGGCACGACAAAACGCGCGCTTGTCCGAAGTACATCCCGTCCATCGAACGCACGAAGACCGCCAGCATGCCAGGACGTTCGCGCTCCCAGAACGGATCATGCTCAATTGTCCGCTCATCGACCTTTGCGGCGATTATCGCGCCCTTGCTGTGCGAATTGACGCCGTCATCGTTCATGTTCGTGAAAGAGCAGTTGGCAAGGTAGACCCCACACGAACTGAAGCAGCCGTCCGCGTTCGTCGAGAGGTTGTACTCGTCGCGCAACGGCGAGATGCGACACGAGACAACTGACGGATAACGGCTCGCGCCGACTGAAAAAGCTCCCGCGCGCGAATTGCGCACCCAGACGCGCAAGCAGGTAAAAAGCGTGCTACTGCGGCAACGCAATGCCTGAAGGGCATTGTTTCGGTCAGGATAGACAAACGTCGCGCCCAGATCGACATCCATTTTCTTCGTCGAGGCATGCTCAGGCGCGAAATGTAGGCGATAACGTCCATCACCAAGGTCTTCGCACCGATAGTCATACCAGAGGACGGGCTTGCGGATCGGACGGTGATCGGAATCAAACTGGACGCAACTGTTCGGGTGTCCGATGCGAGCGAACCGCAGGTCGTTCGGACGAAGCGTGCCGGAATGGTGTCGAATCACGATCCACCCACCTTCCCTCGAGACGTCCTCGACCGTTCCTTCGACGAACGGCGTTTCCTTCCAATAGATCTGAACATCCTGCAACGTCGAATTGTACGACTGCGTGAAGCGGATGCCATCGCCATCATAACGTCCCAAAACGAGCTTCGTCGTCTCCTGCGACGCACCGGCGATCACGCAGTTCGAGATCGCGCCGGAATCAAAATGGGGCTTGAAATCAGGGTTCATTCCCACAAGCAGATAGGTTCCGGCTGGAATCGAGAGGACACTCGGCGTTCCATTGAGCGCACGCACGGCGGCAAACGCCTGATCAAACGCCGGCGCGTCGTCTGTCACGCCATCGCCTTTCGCGCCAAAGTCCCGCAAACTGAGGCGGTGCGGGCGGACGGCGGGGTTGAGCGGATTCGTCGCCCACGCCGCACGCTCCAGCGCAAAGTACCGCAAAAGCTCGTCCAGTCCCTCCAATGACGCCTCGGCGCGACAGAGTCCTGTCGCATCGTCATAGGCAATCTCGCGCTCAATGGATGCGCACAATCGTTCGGCCATGAAGAGCCGCTTTTCGATGCGATCGCGCTGCGGCGTTCCTGACGCGTCCCGGAACGTCGCGGCCAGTTGCCGCCGTTCGTCTGCAAGTCGCCGCGCTGCTGCCGCCAGAAGCCTTGGCAACGACCTCCTCAGATCCGCCCGACGCGCCGCATCCAACGCGCTCGGCAGATACTGCACGGGCTCCACGCGCACAGGATCGCATGGCGGCTTGTGCGACAGGGCCTTTTCTGCCGCTGGCGCACAACCGGCCAAAGGCAAAAGAGCAAGCAAAAGACGTTTCATTCGAACGCAACCTTTCTTATGACGCTTTTCTGACGACATGGACGGCAAAGCCGCCTGGTTCCTCGGCCAAATAAAACGACTGGAGAAACCGACCGTCTTCCGTCCGGCGAATTGACTCCTCACGTACGGGAATGCCGCGTGAACAATACCAGGCGAGTGCGCGTTCGACCGAGCGAGTCGCGAAGCCTATGTGCCCCTTCGCGCCATAGAACGGCTTTTTCATGCATTCGACGGCCGTACCGGCAAATGCGGAGCCTTGGCCGTCTCGGACACTCAGACGGAACAGGTCTGCAAAGCGCGCGGTCGTTTCGGACGCCTTCTCCGCATCTCCCGCGTTAAGTCCGACATGCGCAAGCGAGAAGCCGAGCGAGACGTCCACGCACTGTTGGCAGAGGCCCGTGATCTTCGCCCAGTTGCCGGCAACGATGTCGGACGTCTTCGCCATGTAACTGCCGCCGCACGCGGCGACGAATGGCTTGTCGAGATAGGTCCCGATGTTGTTGAGGCCAAGACCTCCGGTCGGTATGAATCGGACGTCCGGAAACGGTCCGTGCAACAATGTCAGCGCGGAGATGCCGCCGGACTGCTCGGCAGGGAAGAACTTGAGCGTCTTGAGCCCCATGCGGACGGCCGCCGTCATCTGAGTCGGGTTGACGACCCCTGGCACAATCGGCATGCCGACCGTCTGCGCCACGCGAACGATCTCAGGATCAAACCCGGGCGAAACGAGGAAGTCCGCGCCCGCCTGTTGCGCGGCAGAAACCTGCTCCTCGAAAAGGATCGTCCCGGCGCCAATCGCCATGTCGGGGTGCGCCGTGCGAATTGCCCGAATCGCATCCAGCGCCCACGGGTTACGAAGCGTCACTTCGATAGACGAGATTCCTCCTGCAACGAACGCGTCCGCGAGCGGAACGGCCGCCGCAAGCGACGGAATCGCAATCACGGGAAGGATGCCGCTTTCCGAAACTTTATCCAAAGCCTTGCTGTCCATGCTCTTTCTTTTGTCTGTTCTCATCGTTGCACACGGCCCGATCCGTCGCCAGCCATCAGTCGCTTCACTTCGTCAACGGTCGAGAGATTGACGTCCAATTCAATCGAATGCTTGAGGCAGCTCGCAGCAGCCGCATACTCGATGACGTCCTGTGACTTGAACCCATGACCGAGCGCGTAGAGAAGCCCTGCCGCAAAGCTGTCGCCTCCTCCGACGCGATCGACGACGTGGACATTGTAGTCGCGAGAGAAACATGATTTTCGTCCATCATAGAGCATCGCGCCCCAAATGTTGTCCGACGCGCTGATCGAACGGCGCAAGGTGATGGCGACAGTCCTGAGGTTGGGGAACGCGGCCTTCAACTTCTGAGAGACTCCGACATAGCCTTCTCGCGAAAGTCGGCCTCCCGTCACATCCGAATCGTCTGCCTTGATGCCAAGCACCTTCTCCGCGTCCTCCTCGTTCGCGACGAGATGATCGACGTATCCAAGAAGCCGCGTCATGACGGACGAAGCGGTTTTCGTGTCCCAAAGGTTCTTGCGGTAATTGAGGTCGCAGGAGATGCGCGCGCCCGCTCTTTTCGCGGCCTTGCAGGCATCCTCGCAAATGCGCGGCAACTCTCCGCCCAAAGCCGGGGTGATGCCCGTGAAGTGAAAGTAATCTGCGTCCTTCAGAAGCATCGACCAGTCGAAATCGCCGCGCGACGCCTCGGCAAGGCCCGAGTGCATCCGGTCGTAGATGACTTTCGATGGACGCTGAGACGCGCCCTTCTCGCAGTAGTAGATGCCAAGGCGTTCGCCTCCGCGCACGACACTCGAAACGTCGACGCCGAAGCGGCGCAGCTCCCCGAGCCCCGACTCGGCAATCGCGTTTTCGGGCACGCGCGTCACGAATGCCGTCCGTTCTCCCATAATCGCCAACGAAGCGCAAACGTTCGCCTCCGCGCCCGTGTAATAGGTTTCAAAGACCGACGCTTGGGAGAATCGGCGATAGCCAGGCGGCGAAAGCCGCAGAAGGAAGTCTCCAAAGCCGACGTATTTTCTGTTCTTCATGTGGCACCTTTTCTTTTGGACATCACTGAACGGCTCCTTCATTGTTCCATCGGTCAACGCTACGAACGTCATAAAGGCCCTTCGCGCCCTTCACGTCCAGCTTCGTCGCGACCGTCGAGGCGATTTGCCGGTTGTCGCGATAGACGCGGTAGTAGACGTGATTCGCATCGGTCGAGGCCGTCCACGAGAGAATGCCTCCCTTCAGCTCAAGGCCACCGACAGCCGGAGGCGTGCGATCAACGTAATCCGTCGTCAAGAACGTCATCGACTTCGCCGGAAGAGACACCGCAAAGAGCCCACCTGTCGCCGACACCGTGCCGGACGCGGGCTGCAGGTCATTGAAGGCGCTGTACGGCACGTGCGCCGAATCGTAGACGATGCGCCGCAGCGGCTGGTGGAGCGCGGGCGTGCCGTCCGTCCGCGTTTTCCAGCTCGTGCAGTCAATTACCGCTTCCTTCGCAGGCCCTCGGTTGATGAGCGCAATCGAGACGGAGCCATCTGTGTTGAGGATCGCGCCGCCGCGCAGCATCGGGTCGGCGAACCCGCAAGGCAAGACCGTCGCGTCCTTTCGGAAGAGTTTCACGAGCCACCCCATTGCGTAAAGTTCCTCATAGGCTGAATAGTCGCAATCGACGCGCTGCCAGCGGAAGACGCCGCACTTGTTGTATTTGCCATCCAAGCGGTAGCCGCTCCGACCCGCCGAATACCACGCTTTCTCCTCAGGCGAGTCTCCGTCTTCGATCACGAACGGGTCTGGATAATCGACGAAGCTCCAGTCCACGCAAGCGACCGCGCCGTTGTTCATCGCCGCAAGTCCGATCTCGCATTTCGCAAGGACGCTCTCGCAACGCGTCTCCGGCTGGCGCAGGTGATAGCTCGTGTCGTCTTGCATGACGGTCGAACGCCCGACGGCGGGGTGGAAACCCCATTCTCCGAGGATGTAACGCTTGTTGGAAGCCTTGCGTGCAAACTGGACGAGGCGGTCGAAATAGTCGTTATATTCCTGCCAAAGTCCAAGGTCGTCCGTCCGTCGCCCATAGACATACCAATGCGTGCAATAGGCTCCAATGCAGTCGCCCATGTTGTCGCGCGCCCATTCGAGCCCCGTCCAAATCTCCTCCGGCTTGCGCGTCACCGCCTCGTCGGTCGAAAGCAGCCGGATGTCGAGGCCGTGACGGCGAAAAGCATGGAAGAGCGCGGCATTGTAGTCCTTGTAGACTTTCCACTTCTTCTCGTGCGCAAACCAGTTCCATCGGTCGCCCGCCATCAGTTCGTTTGTCAGACAGTAGTAGCGTATCTTGCGACAGTTGCGCACCTTGACAAGGTAGCCGAGATTCTTCGCGACATTCTCGGCATACGCCTTTGGGTCGAGCGTGTCCGGCAGGGCGGGCATCGCGCATGGCACGGCATAGAGCGTCGTCCTCGCACGACGGAACGTGAGGTCATAGTAGTCTGCAAACGAGTCAAGCTCTTCCTGGGTCGAGTCCGCGAAGCCCGTGTAGACCCGCGCAAAGCTTGGCGAGAGCTCATGGAACGTCTTCAGAACGCGCTGGTCACGGAAGTCCTCCGGCATGATGCGAAGAAAGTTCGCTTCAGAGTTCTGGAAACCGAACCCGTTGAACAGCCAGCGGAAATAGGGTTTCGTGATCGTGACGTCTGCCGCTGAAGCCGACACGGCCGACGCGACAAGCAGACTCGCTATGGATTGCCTCATCATCTGTTCTCTTTCCCAGTTAAGCGTTACGGCGTTGATTGTAGCAAAACAAACATCAGAAGGAAAATGGACAGGTCACATCCCCGGCACAAGATATGTCACATAACAGTCCAACTACTCCTCGACGCGATTGCGGCGAAACGTAAAGAAGAACGACACCAGCAATGCCACCGCCCCAAAGACATAGCCTATGCCAAGAATGCCAAAGCCAATCTCGAAACCGCGCACGCCGAAGCGATCGGACAGCGCGCCCATCAGCAACGGCGACAACGAGCCGACAAAGAAGGCAGCCATCGTCATCAGCCCTTCGGCGCTCGCGCGGTGCATCGGCTCAATGACATCAAAGAGGCTTGCGTGCGTATTCACCTCGAAGAGTCCGCGAAAGACGCCGTAAAAGACAACAGCGCACCAGCACGCGGCAACGCTCGGTGCACAGCCGACAAGGAGAAGAGATGGGGCGCCGCCGACAAGCGCGGCGATCTGCAAGACAAGTCGAAAACGTGGGTGACGGACGATGAGACGGTCCGTCAAAAGCGCCCCCAACATAATTGCCGCAAAAGCCGCGACATGATGATAAAGCATCGTGCCGCTTCCGGCCGCGCCAACGGACAGACCATACTTGCGCGCGACGAACTTTGGCGCCCAGCAGAGATAGGCGTTGTTCGCAAAGACGACGGCAATGAAACCGACTGACGCGAGGAGCGCAGACGGATTGCAGAAGTAGGCCCGCAGGGAGGCACGGAACGGCGGCCCGCCATGGGCATCTTCGGGTGTCCGTCCCTCAACGCAAAGCAGAAAACGAGGCCAAGCAGGAAGCCAAGTCCGCCGAAGACGAAAAAGACCGGTCGCCAGCCGCCCAAAGCATGCAACACGCCCGCAACAAGAGTTCCCGAGAGCATCAGCCCGACGTAGAGAGCCGACTGGTGGACCGCGAACGCGACCGACCGCGTTTCGCGATGGTGCGAAGCAAGGAGCGCAAACGCGCTCGGTGCATAAAAGCTTTCACCGCCGCCCGTCGCAACAGATCGAAAGAAGACAAGGCCGACAACGCCGCCCACGAGGCCCGTGCACGCCGTCATCAGCGACCAAAAGAGAAGCGAAAGCGTGATGATCCACTTACGCGAGAAGCGGTCGCCCAAAAGCCCGGCAAACGGCGTCGCCACGGCCAATGTGCAGAAAAGAGCCGCATTGACCCATCCGATCTGAAGGTCAGACAAGTGCAGGTCCGCCTGAATCGGAATCGTCAGGAGACCGAAAAGCGCACGATCCGCCTGATGAAAGAAGAACGCGCCGCTCAGGAGCGCGAGAACGACCCACTTGTAGCCACGCCTCATCACATGATCCCCCGGATGTAGCCCAGCGCGAACGCCATGCCGGTCTCCCACCAGTCGGCCGCCTCCAAACGCGGCGTATGGTCGGGAACGACCGTCCCCGCGAAGCCGCAGCGCCGGTAGATCGCCATCGCCTTCTTCATGTCCACGTAGCCGTCGTCGATGAAGACCTCCGAATAGCGCGGCAGCTGCCCCGAGACGTTGCGGAAGTGGACGTAGCCGATCTTGCCGGCCGTCGCGAACTCCTCGATCGCCGCGTAGACGTCCACGCCGCGCATCGTCGCGATCGTGCCCTGGCAGAACTCGATCGCGTTCGCCGGCGAATCGACGAGCCGCATCAGCTTGCGGTAGCCCTCGACCGACGTGAGCGGACGGTAGGTGCCCTTCAGGTATTCGATCGGCGGATCGTCCGGATGCGCGCAGAGCCGCAGGCCGTACTTCTCGGCGACGGGGCAGAGGTTTTCGAGGAAGTACCGGAGGCGCGCCCAGTGCTGTTCGGGGGTCGTCGGCGGCAGCACGTCCACCGCGCTGCGCCGCTCGATCTCGGTGTTGAACCAGAACCGGCGGGACGGCAGCGGCGAATGGTCGACCTTCGCCTCGTCGAACATCTTGATCGAGGCCGCGCCGCGTCCGTTCGTGTTGTTTACCTCGGTGTAGTAGCCCTGCACGCCGCAGCAGCTGAAGTTGTATCCGAAGACCTTCATTCCGGCCCTGCCCGCGTTCTCGACGGTCTGGACCAGGTTCGCCATCTGCTCCTCCTTGCCCGGCTCGTCGAGGACGACGTGGTCGAGGTGCTGGGGATGGAAGTTCTCGATGCCCTCGAGGACCAGCCCGTGCCGCGCCGCCTGGTCGCGGATGCGCACGAAGTCCTCCAGGTGCCACACGCCGTCGCCCGCGCCAAACGGCACCCAGGCGATCACCGTCTCGCAGCCCAGCTGCCGCGCCATCGCGAGATGGCGATCCGTCCACTTCTCCGGGTGAAGACAAAGTCCAAGTTTCATGTCCGCTCGTTTCCTTTCTCTAGCCATTCAGCAGTTCAAAGACCGACCCGGCTCCCGTCGCGGCGAAATACGCCGCCGCATCCGGCTCCTTGTTGGCGGTCGTCACGAAAATGCGCCCCGCGCCGACCTCGACGCTCGTCACCTTCTTCATCGGAAAGGCGATGCGCGCGATCAGGCGTCCGTCCGCCGTCCCAGATCGCGACCCACAGCGTCCCGTCGCGCGGATCGACGGTCATCCCGTCCGGCACGCCCGGCGCGGCGAAGTCGTCGCAGAGGACGCGCCGGTTCGCAAGCCGGCCCGTCGCGCGGTCATAGTCATAGGCGTCGATTCGCCGCTCGTCCGAGACGACGAAGTAGAAGACGCGGCCGTCCGGCGAGACGCCCATGCCGTTCGGGTTCCCGTCCGTCGCCGCCTCGACGCACGTGAACGCCCCGTCGCGCAGCCGCCACAGCTCGCCCTTCAGGCCCCGCGACGGCTCGTGCGCGACGCCGCAGAACGCCGTCTCGCCATCGACCCAGACGTCGTTGAACCGGCGGTCGGCATGGCCGGGCAGCACCTCGCGGCGGACGGGCACGCCGCCGAAGTCCGTCTCCCACACCTCGCAGCGCGCCGTGAAGAGGCGCAGGCGCCCGCCGCCGAGCGGCTGGAGCGCGCCGATCTTGCCGAGGCCGGGATCGACCGACTCGAACGCCTCGGGCGCGGCGTCCGCGCGCCAGCGCAGATACCGGCCGCCCGTGAGGTCGACCCAGTAGAGCGCGCGGTCGGCCGCGCACCAGCGCGGCCCTTCCGCAACGACGCAGGGCGACGCAGCCCGGCGCACAAGTGTTGTCCCTGAAGACGTCATGGCGCGCATTGTAGCAAACCGCAGGGCGACGAGGCAACCGAGAATGTCATTTTTTCGGCACATAAAATGTCATCTTTCAACATTACCGCCCCGCGCCGGGCGAAAGAATGCTATACTTCACGGCATGAAGAGGAAGAACAAGCCGCACATCGTCGTCGCGCTCCAGCTCAACGGCGCGACGGGGCGCAACGAGCTGCTGGGGATCTCGCAGTTCCTCTCGCACGGCAAGTCCTGGAACCTGACGCTCGCGCAGTCGGTCGAGGACATCAACCGCGCCCTCGCGCAGGGCGAAGTCGATGGCGTCATCATCGGCCTCCTCCACGACGCGCGGACGCTTGAGCTCGTCGCCGCGTCGAAGATCCCGACCGTCCTCCTCGACATCGGCGCCGACCGCGTCGGCAACCGCCGGCACGCGATTGCCTACGTGCGCAACGACGACCTCGGCATCGGACGGATGGCGGCGGACTTCTTCCTGCGGATCGGGCAGTTCCGCGCCTATGCGTTCATCCACCCGCCCGCGCCGCGTCCATGGGCGACCCTGCGCGAGAAGGCCTTCCGCCAGACCCTCCGGCCGCGCGGCCTTCCGGTCTGCCGCCCGCACGCGGACGAAGACCTCGGCGCGTTTCTGCGGCGGCTTCCCAAGCCGGCCGCCGTGCTGGCCGCCTGGGACCGCCGCGCGCAGGACGTCCTCGCGGCCGCCCGACGGGCGCGGATTCCCGTTCCCGAACGTCTCTCCGTTCTCGGCGTCGACAACGACGAGATCTACTGCGACAACTTCAACCCCGCCATCTCCAGCGTGAAGCCCGACCACATCCGCATGGGCGAAGCCGCCGCGCGGCAGCTCGCCAAGCTGCTGAAGGCCCCGACGCGCGGCGTGGGCGAGCCCCTCCGCCTGCCGCCCGTCGAAGTCGTCGTGCGCGAATCGACGGCCACCACCGTCTCAGGCGCGGCGATCGTCTCCCGGGCGCGCGCCTACGTCGAGGCCCACGCCGCGCGGGCGCTGACGCCGGACGAGGTCGCCGACGCACTGCACGTCTCGCGGCGGCTCCTGGACAAGCGGTTCCGCGAACTGGCGGACGTCACGGTGGCGGAGCTGATCCGCGACACGCGCCTCCGGATTCTGAAGGCACAGCTCCTCCGCCACCGCCAGCGGCCAATCGCCGTCCTCACCCACGAGCTCGGCTACGCCAATCCGCGCGCCGCCAAGAACCTGTTCCGCAAGGCGTTCGGCCTCACGATGCGCGACTGGCGCCGCCAAGGCAATTGAATCAGGACGACCTCGCAAAGCAACCTAACAAGGCAACCTAGCAAACCGACACTAACAATGGACGCTACACGGAAACACCACAAGGAACACGACAAGGAGATATAACAAGGAGACACGACAAGGAGATATAACAAAGCGAAAGTTGCGATTTTAAATCTGAAATCTGCAATTATAAAACAACTAAAATACCCCCTTGCAGTGAGGAAGTCCATTATGGTATAATATGCCCCGTTCTCACGAATGGGGAAGTAGCTCAGTTGGTAGAGCATCACGTTCGCAACGTGGGGGTCGAGAGTTCGAATCTCTTCTTCTCCACCATTCTCGATGAGGTCGTGAATGGAGTTTGTTCGAGGGAGCGCAAACCCGCTTTCGGCCACTTTGACGGTCGCGCGGGATTTTCTTTTTTTCGGCCCCGCCAGACGATGCGCAGGTTTTGGGCCCCTACCGGGCGAGGCGCAGGTTTTTGCTCCCCGCCGGGCGATGCGTGGATTTTCGGCCCCTACCGAGCAGCGAAGCGCAGAATGGGCAGTGTTCGTCCGCGGCGAAATATGGTATAATGGCGTCCCGTTATGTGGAACTATTCCGAGAAGATGATGGATCACTTCCGCAATCCGCGGAACGTGGGCAAGATTGAGCATCCGGACGGGACGGCGACGGTCGGCTCCCTCGCGTGCGGCGACGCGCTGCAGTTTCAGTTCAAGCTGGGGCCCGACGGCCGCATCGCCGAGGCGAAGTTCCAGACGTTCGGCTGCGCGAGCGCGATCGCGAGCTCGTCGGCGCTGACCGAGATGGTGATCGGCAAAACGCTCGACGAGGCGAAGAAAATCACGAACCAGCAGATCGCCGACTACCTGGGGGGGCTGCCGCCGCAGAAGATGCACTGCAGCGTCATGGGGCGCGAGGCGATGGAGGCGGCGATCAAGAACTACGAGACGGGCGAGAACGCCGACCGCAACCTCGAGGACCAGACGCTCTGCACGTGCTACAACGTCTCCGAGAACGAGGTGCGGCGCGTCATCACCGAAAACCAGCTCACGACCGTCGAGGAGGTCACGAACTTCACGAAGGCCGGCGGCGGCTGCGGGCGCTGCAAGGAGAAGATCCAAAAGATCCTCGACGAACTGCACCGCTAGGCGCGAGGCCCTGCGCCTTGCCCGGACAGGGCGAGACGTCGTTTGCGCAATTGGAAGGCAGGGGACGGACGCGGCAGCTAGCGGGGCTGGGCAGAGGGCAAGGCAAGCGGCAGGTTAGAGGACAGCGGGGCTCGGACAGCGGACAAAGGACAGCGGACAAACGGGATTATTGCGCATTCAAGAGCCGACCATTCGACTATTCGACCATTCGACCATTCGATTATTTCTTTTACAGTGAAACTAGGCTTTGACAACGAGAAGTACCTGAAGGAACAGTCCGAGGAGATTCGCCGCCGCGCCGGCAAGTACGGGCGACTCTACCTCGAGTTCGGCGGCAAGCTCATCAACGACTTCCACGCGGCGCGCTGCCTGCCCGGCTACGACCCGAACGTGAAGCTCCGCCTTCTCCAGACGCTGAAGGACCAGGCCGAGGTCATCCTCTGCCTCTATTCGGGCGACATCGAGCGCAAGAAGATGCGCGCCGACTTCGGCATCTCCTACGCCGACGACGCGCTGAAGCTCATCGACGACCTGCGGTCGCTCGGCCTCACCGTGCGCGGCGTCGTCATCACGCGCTTCCAGGAGCAGGCGGCCGTGAAGCTCTTCCGCGCGAAGCTCGAGCGGCGCGGCGTCCGGGTCTACTACCATTACAAGACGGAGGGCTATCCGTCCGACGTCGACACGATCGTCTCCGACCGCGGCTACGGGCGGAACGAGTACGTGCAGGCCGAGAAGCCCATCGTCGTCGTCACGGCGCCGGGCCCGGGGTCGGGCAAGTTCGCGACGTGCCTCACGCAAATCTACCACGAGTACCGCCAGGGCAAGGTCGCCGGCTACTCGAAGTTCGAGAGCTTCCCCGTCTGGAACCTGCCGCTCGACCATCCGCTCAACATCGCCTACGAGGCCGCGACGATCGACCTGCGCGACCAGAACATGATCGACCCCTACCACAAGGCGGCGTATGGCGTCGAGACGGTGAACTACAACCGCGACGTGGACGCCTTTCCGCTGCTCGTGGCGATCTGGCAGAAGATGACGCAGGGGGAATGCCCCTACAAGAGCCCGACGGACATGGGCGTCAACCGCATCGGCTTCGGCATCGTGGACGACGCGGTCGTGCGCGAAGCCTCGAAGCAGGAGGTGATCCGCCGTTTCCTGCGCTACCAGTGCGCGTTCGCCGAGGGGGCGTGTCCGCGCTCGATGGTCGAGCGCGCGAAGGAGCTGATGGATTCGCTGGGCCTCAGGACGGAAGACCGCATCGTCGTCGAGGCGGCGCGCGCGGCGGCGGCCGAAGCGCAGATCCGGGGCAAGGGCAAGGCGGGCGGGACGATCGTCTCGGGCGCGGCGGTCGAGCTCGCCGACGGGCGGCTCGTCACGGGGCGCAACTCCGACGAGATGCACGCGGCGGCGGCGATGGTGATGAACGCGGTGAAGACGCTCTCCGGCATCCCGGCGCAGATTCCGCTCATCAGCCCGAACATCATCCGCTCGATCGCCCACATGAAGCAGGACATCCTGAAGGTCGGCTACACGTCGCTCAACCTCGACGAGGCGCTGATCGGGCTGGCGATCTCCGCGACGACGAACCCGGCGGCGCAGATCGCGATGGAGCGGCTCAACGAGCTGCGCGGCTGCGAGGTGCACATGACGCACATCGTCACGCCCGGCGACGAGGCGGGCCTTCGCCGACTTGGCTGCCGCTTCACGTCCGACCCGTACTACGCGACGAACGCGCTCTTCAACGGCGAGCGCTGACGCTGAGGCTTGAAGGTCTGCTTCGAGACGTTCGGTTGCCGGCTCAACAAGGCCGAGGCGCTTGAAATGGAGGCCGCCTACCTCGCGAAGGGGTGGACGGTGACGGCGCGCCCCGCCGAGGCCGACCTCCTCGTCGTGCGCGGCTGCAGTGTGACGGCGCGCGCCCAGCGGGACTGCGAACGCCGGATCGACCACTTGCGCCGCCACTATCCGAAGACGCCGCTGCGTCTCTGCGGCTGTCTCCCCAAGGCGACGAAGGCGCCCTCCCCCGCCGCGCAGTTGGCGTCCGAGGCCGCCGCCGTCCCCGCCGTGCCGACACGCACGGCGCGGGCCTACCTGAAGGTGCAGGACGGCTGTTCGTGCGCCTGCACGTTCTGCATCGTGCCGACGTTTCGCGGCGCCTCGGTCTCCGTGCCCTTCGCCGACGTGCTCGACAAGGCGCGGCGCTTCGTCGAGGCCGGCTACCGCGAACTCGTCGTCACGGGCTGCAACCTCGCGCTCTATTCCTCCGAGGGGCAGCATCTGCCCGAACTCGTCGCCGCGCTGGCGGCGGTCTCGGCGGACTGCCGCATTCGGCTCGGCTCGCTGGAGCCGGGGCCGTGCGCGCGCGAGACCGTGTCGGCGATGGCCGCCGCGCCGAACGTCTGCCGCTTTCTCCACATCCCCGTGCAGTCGGGGTCGAACCGCATCCTCGCGGCGATGAAGCGCCCCTATCTCGTGCGCGACGTCGAGGCGCTCGTCGGCACGGCGACCAAGCTGCTGCCGGGCCTTGGCCTCGGCTGTGACGTGATGACGGGCTTTCCGGACGAGTCGGCCTTCGACTTCGCGGCGACGGAAGGCCTTCTGCGCCGCCTGCCCTTCAACCACGCGCATGTCTTCCCCTATTCGGAGCGGCCGGGCACGCTTGCCGCCGCGTTCGGCGGAGCCGTCCCGAGGGACGTCCGCTCGGTGCGCGCGCACCAACTCGCCGACCTCGTCCGGACGAAGCGCGAACAGTTCGCCCGCCGTTTCCTCGGCCGGGAAGTCGAGATCGTCGTCGAGGGCGAGCGGAAGACGGAAGGATGGACGGGCGAGTATCTGCGCTGCCGGACGGTGTCGCCCGCGCCGCGCAAGGCACGCGCCCGGATTGCCGTCGCCAAGGTTCACGGCGACGCGACGCTGGAAGGCCGTCTCGTGTCGGTCTCCGCGTGACGGCGGCGCAGTCTGCGACATTTTGTCGCGGCCGCGTCGGGCCACCCCACGCTGGCACGGGATTTGCAAGGACAGAAGCGGAATCGAAGGATTCCGATTGGAGGATTCAAATATGAATGCAAGTTTCGATCCAGCGGAAGACACGAAGGACTGCCTTGAGAAGTACGGCACGGACCTGACGGCGCTCGCGAAGGCGGGCAAGCTCGATCCCGTGATCGGCCGCGACACGGAGATTCGCGACGTCGTGCGCATCCTGTCGCGAAAGACGAAGAACAACCCCGTCCTCATCGGCGAGCCGGGCGTCGGCAAGACGGCCATCGTCGAGGGCCTCGCGCAGCGCATCGTGCGCGGCGACGTCCCGGAGGGGCTGCGCGACCGCATGGTCTTCTCGCTCGACATGACGGCCCTTATGGCCGGCGCGTCGTACCGGGGCCAGTTCGAGGAGCGGCTGAAGGCCGTCCTCAAGAAGATCAAGGAGTCGGAGGGGAAGATCATCCTCTTCATCGACGAGATCCACACGATCGTCGGCGCCGGCAAGACCGAGGGGTCGAGCGACGCGGGCAACATGCTCAAGCCGATGCTCGCGCGCGGCGAGCTCCACTGCGTCGGCGCGACGACCCTCGACGAGTACCGCAAGTACATGGAGAAGGACGCCGCCCTGGAGCGCCGCTTCCAGCCCGTGCAGGTCGATCCGCCGAGCGAGGAGGATGCGATCTCGATCCTGCGCGGCATCAAGGAGCGCTTCGAGAAGTACCACAACGTGCACATCCGCGACGAGGCGCTCGTCTCGGCCGTCACGCTCAGCTCGCGCTACATCCAGGACCGCTTCCTGCCGGACAAGGCCATCGACCTCCTCGACGAGGCGTGCGCCCGCATCCGCACGGAGATGGACTCCTGCCCGCAGGAGCTGGACGAGATCTCGCGGCACGTGCGCCGTCTCGAAATCGAGGAGATCGCGCTCAAGAAGGAGAAGGACGAGAACTCGAAGAAGCGGCTCGTCGAGCTGCAGGACGAGCTCAAGGACCTCAAGGCGAAGTCCGACAAGATGACGGCGCAGTGGCAGGAGGAGAAGCGCGCGCTCGAGGACGTGCGCCGCGTCCGCACGAGCCTGGAGGACGCGAAGCACCGCTACGAGCGCGCCGAGAGCGAAGGCAACTTCAACGAGGCGTCGCGGCTCAAGTACGGCGTCATCCCCGAACTCGAGAAGAAGCTCAAGGTGCATGAGGACGACCTGCGCGCGAACGCGGGCTCGGCGCTCCTGCGCGAGGAGGTGACGGCGGACGAGATCGCGGAGGTCGTCTCGCGCTGGAGCGGCATCCCCGTGACGAAGCTCGTCGAGGGCGAGCGCGAAAAGCTCGTGCGCCTCGCGGACACGCTGCACAAGCGCGTGATCGGCCAGGACAAGGCCGTCGACGCGGTGGCGGACGCGGTCATCCGCTCGCGCGCCGGCATCAAGAACCGGCAGCGCCCGATCGGCGCGTTCCTCTTCCTCGGCCCGACGGGCGTCGGCAAGACGGAGCTCGCCAAGGCCCTCGCGCAGGAGCTCTTCGACGACGAGAACGCGATGGTGCGCCTCGACATGTCCGAGTACATGGAGAAGTTCGCCGTCTCGCGGCTCGTGGGCGCGCCTCCGGGGTACGTCGGGTTCGAGGACGGCGGCCAGCTCACGGAGGCCGTGCGGCGCAAGCAGTTCTCGGTCGTCCTCCTGGACGAGATCGAGAAGGCCCACCCGGACGTCTTCAACCTGCTCCTGCAGGTGCTGGACGACGGACGGCTCACGGACAGCCACGGGCGGACGGTCTCGTTCAAGAACACGGTCGTCATCATGACGTCGAACGCGACGAAGGAAGCGCTGAAGGACATCTTCCGTCCGGAGTTCCTGAACCGGCTCGACGAGGTGCTCGAGTTCGACTCGCTCACCAAGGAGCAGATCCGCGAGATCGTCAAGCTCCAGCTCAAGGATCTCACGAACCGGCTCGCCGACCAGGAGTTCACGCTCGACGTGGACGAGAAGGCGATGGACGTGCTGGTCCAGGACGGCTACGACCCGGCCTACGGCGCGCGGCCCGTCAAGCGGGCGATCCAGCGCGACCTCGAGAACCCGATCGCGAAGCTCATCGTCGCGGGCACGTACCTGCCGGGCGCGACGATCAAGGTGACGGCGAAGGACGGCAAGATCGTGATCTGACGTCTAACGTCCAGGCGTCCGCACCCTCGCGGCCGATTCGCGCGGCGTCACGCCAGCGGGTCGGCCGCGAACTCGCCTTGTTCGGGGACCTGTTCGGACGACTCGAAGTTCTCGACGGACTTCGAGACCGGCTCGCGGTCGAGGAAGCGCGTCCACTCGCGCACGAAGCTCATCTCGACCTCGCCCGTCTCGCCGTTGCGGTTCTTCGCGATGTCCACGATCGCGAGCGTCTTGTCGTCCGCGTTGTCCGCCCCCGCCGTCCGGCTCGGCCGCCGGAGGAGGAAGACGACGTCCGCGTCCTGCTCGATCGCGCCCGAATCGCGCAAGTCCGAGAGCTTCGGCTTCTCGTTCTTGTCGCCGCGCTGCTCGTTCGCGCGCGAGAGCTGCGAGAGGACGATCACCGGAACCTTCAGCTCCTTCGCCATCGCCTTGATCTGCTGGGAGATCATCGAGACCTCGATCTGGCGGCTCTGGCGCGCGCCCTCGCGGCAGTTGCAGAGCTGGAGGTAGTCGATGACGATCAGCTCGATGCCGTGCTGCTTCTTCATGCGCCGCGCGCGCGCCCGGAGATCCATGACGTCCAGACCCGCCGTGTCGTCCACGTAGATCGGCGCGCCCTTCAGCTCGCCGCACGCGCGCATCAGGTTGTCCGTCATCTCCGCCTTCTCGCTCTTCGCGACGAGGTTGCGGTTGAGCTTCCACATGTTGATCTTCGCGCGCCCCGCGAGCATGCGCTTCGTCAGCTGCTCGACCGGCATCTCGAGCGAGAAGATCGCGACGGGGTGCCGCTTGCCCTCGTCGTAGGGCACGGGCATCTCCGTCGAGATCATCTGCCCCAGCGCGACGGACTCGGCGATGTTCATCGCAAGCGACGTCTTGCCGACGGACGGACGCGCGGCAATGACGATCATTTCGGCGGGCTTGAGGCCCTGCAGCGTCTCGTCGAGGTACTTGTAGCCGGTCGAGAGGCCCTCCATCAGCCGCCCGCCCGACTCGAACATGCGGTCGATGCGCTGATAGCTGTCGTCGATGGCCGACGCCCACGGCAGCGTCGCGCCGCGCGTGCCGCCGATCTCGAGGAACGTCTTCTCGGCCTCGCCGAGGACGACCTGCGGATCGGGGTACTCGTTCTCGTCGTAGCCCTTCTCGACGACCTTCGTCGCCCGCTCGATGAGGAGACGCCGGAGGTACTTCGCCCTCACGAGACCGAGATAGTGCTCGGCGTGCGCCGTCGTCGGAACCTGGTCGATGAGCGACTGCACGTAGGCGACGCCGCCGACCGTGTCGAGCCGGTTCTCGCGCCGCAGCTCCTCGATGAGGGTCAGCGCGTCCAGCGGCTTCGAGGCCATCGACATCTTGAGCATCGTCGCATAGACGAGGCGGTTCGCCGGCCCATAGAACGCCTCCTCGGTCACGCCCTCGCTGCGGCACTCGTCCATGACGCGCTCTTCGCCGCGCCCGTTCGCGTCGAGGAGAATCGAGCCGAGGAGCGCGCGCTCGGCTTCAAGGCTGTGCGGCGGCGTGCGCAAGTCGCTCATGCCCGCCCTTCCCGGCAGCGAGCCGCCTCCGCGCCCGCCGCACCACGCTTTTCGAAACAGTTTTTCACGCGCGCATTATACCAAAATCGGATCTGCCCCCGTGACAGGGGTGGAGTCCCGAATCGCCGCGACGCACCGCGCGACGACGCCGCGACGACGCTCGACCGCCGCCTTCGCCCGCGCCCCCAAGTCCGCGACAGCCCCCCTGCATTTTCGCCCGTTCGACCATTCGATCATTCGATCATTCGACCATTCGATCATTCGATCATTCGACCATTCGATTATTTCCCCAATCCCTTCCTCCAGCTCCGCCGCGTCCTTGACCTGGCGAATCGCGTCCGCCGCCAGTAGGTCGCTCATCACGGGACGGAAATTCTCGGTGTAGGGCCCGACGAACGTCGGCTTGCCGCAGAGGCACGGCTCGATCATGTTCTGCGAACCGTGCGCGCACAGCGACTTGCCGACGAAGACGACGTCGGCGATTCCATAGAGCCCCATCAGCTCGCCCGTCGTGTCGGCCAGAAAGACGGGAGGGAGAGAGGGTTGGACGTTTGGAGGTTTGGGAGTTTGGACGTTTGGATGTTTGGGAGTTTGGGGGTTGGGCTGTTTGGAGCGGCGGATGCAGGAGAAGCCGGCCTTCTGGATATTCGCCTCGACGGCATCAGCCTTCTCGAAATGGCGTGGCGCAAGGACAAGCACGAGAGGCCTCTTCGTCCCTGCCGGGACCTCCTGCCCCTCTCGCCGCTCTTGTCCCCCCTGTCCATTCTCCTTCTCTTCAGACCTCTTCGCCCTCTTCGCCAGCAGCCTTTTGTAGATTCCCAACAGCACCTCGTCCTCGCCCGGCCAGGTCGAGCCGCCGAGCAGGATCCGCGCATCGTCCGAGACGCCATGCGCCGCAAGCCACGCGCGCAGCTCCGCCTCCTTCGCCGGATTGCGGTGCGCGACGTCGAACTTGAACGAGCCCGTCACGGCAACAGTCTCCGCCGGCGCACCCGCCGCGACGAGCCGCGCCTTGTCGAGGTCGCTCTGCGCAAAGATCTTCGCGAAGCAGGAAAAGACGTCCCTGAAGAAGAGCCGCGCGAACCGGTAGCGCGGCGCGCTGCGGTCAGAGACGCGCGCATTGACGAGGAAAAGCGGAATGCCGCACTTCTTCGCCTGGCGGATGAAGTTCGGCCAGATCTCGCTCTCCGTCAGGATGACCGCGCGCGGACGCACCGTCTTGAGCGCGCTCTTGACGAAGTTCGGGAAGTCGAGCGGATTGTAGATGAGCGTGTCGTTCGGGCCGACCTCGCGCTCGGCCATCTTCCACCCGGTCGAGCTCGTCGTCGAAAAGCAGAAGCGGACGGACGGCTCGACCGCCCGCCACTCGCGCATGAGCTGCCCCGCGACCTGCACCTCGCCGACGGAAACGGCGTGGATCCAGATGGGGGCAGAAGAAATGGTCGAAGGATCGAATGATCGCGTGATCGAATGCGGATAGAGGGCGAAGCGGTCGGCGAAGCGCGCGGCATAGCCGCCGCGCCGCAGCATCCGCACGAGAAACCCCGGCAGGAGAAACGGATAGACAACCGCGAACAGGAGATTATAAACCGCCCACTTCACCTAAACCTCCAAACTCCCGACATCCAAACTTCCAAACCTCCAAACTCTTCCTCTACGCCTTCAACGTCCCGAACGGGCTCAGCGTCGAGCCGGCGGGCACGTTCGCGAGGACGGGCGTTCCGCACGCGACGCGCGCGCCTTCGCCGACGGTCAGGCCCGGCGCCGTGCAGCTGTTCGTCCCCATGAAGACGTCCGCGCCCAGCGTCGTGTGGCCCGAGAGCGAGACGCCGGGCGCGACGTTCGCGAAGTCGCCGACGACGGAGTCGTGGCCGATGCCGGCGCGGGAATTGATGATGACGAACTTGCCGATGTCCGTGCCGACGGAGACGACGGCCTCGACGGCGATGAACGTGCCGTGCTTGAACTCGGTCGTCGGCGCGACCTGCGCCGACGGGTCGATGAGCGCCGGGAAGTCGTGCCCGCGCAGCTGCGCGTAGAGACGGCGGCGAATCGCATTGTCGCCGACCGCGATGAAGACGGACGCGCCCGGATGGTCCTTCGAGGCCGTCTCGACAGACCCGAGCAGCGGATAGCCCTCAAAGTTGCCCTGCGCCTTCGCCGGATCGTCGTCCGCAAAGCCGATCACATGCCAAAGCGGCTGGGCGGACGCCGCATTGATGCGCTCGACCGTCCACACCGCCTCGCGCCCGAAACCGCCGGCGCCCACGATAAACAGATCCCTCATCGGATAAACTCCTTTCGTCGCCGCGCATTATAGCAAAAACGGAAGCTGCGGCTCAAACGCCCCATCGACCAGGCGAACGGCCGACGGGGCGACCGTGGTTCCGTCAGACGAAGAGGATCTCCTCGCCCTGGAACAGGAAATTGCCGCCAACGACGAATTCCCGCGCCGTCGGCGAAAAGGCGTCCTGCACGTTGATGTGGAGATGCCCCGCCAGAATCGCCTTCAGGAGCGGCTCCGCCTTCAGGTAGGCGATGAAGTCGCGCGTCACCGGATCCTCCTGCTGCCGCAGGGCGTCGCCCCGGAAATCGGGAATCGCCGCCGACGTGAACTTCTTGCCGTTGCCCGTCCAGAACCGCATGTTCGCCTGCCAGATGAACGGCGTGAAGAGCGGCACGTGGAGGCAGAGGACGATCGGAAGCCCCTTCTTCGCCTCCGCCGCGAAGCGCTCGACCTGCGCGGGCGTGAAGGTTCCATAGACATCGTCCATCGTCACGAAGTTGACGCCGTTGACGACCGTCGACTGGAGCGCGAGGTCGAAGGGATAGACCTTCGCGAGCGAAGCGCGCGTCAGGTCCTTGAAGGCTTCGGTCGGCTCCTCCTTCGGTTCGCTCAGCCACATGTCGGGCGAATACTCGTGGTTGCCGAGCGAGCCGAACATCGCCCCGCCGAAATGCTTCTTGACCAGCGCGAAGTTCGCCTCGCCCTGCCAGTCAATGAGGTCGCCCGTATGCAGGACGTAGTCGACGTTGGCCTTCGCCCAGTCCAGCGAATCGACGAGCGCCTCCTCCTGCCGACCGCCGAAGGTCTGCGTACGAAGACGGCGCAGCCGCTGCTTCTTCACGTCTTCCGAGACGTCCGCCGCCGTCAGGTGCGTGTCGGAGATGTGCAGGATCGAAAAGGGCTGCGTTGCGCCCGCCTCGACGCGGTGATAGGCGAGCGCCAGCCGCTCGAACTTGCCGCGCTTGGGGAAGACGCACGGATCGTCCTCCCCGCGACAGGGCAGGTTCGCCGTCGCAATCAGCGCGCCGCCCGCCAGCGCCGTCTTCAGAAACCCTCTTCTGCTCGAATCTGTCATTTCCATTTTCCGTCTCCTTCTTGCGTATCCTGATTTGATAATTCCATACTGCGTCTTCAAGGGACGAGAACGCCCTCGAAGTCGAAGCCGCGAACCTTCGTGAGGCGAACGTCCACAAACGCACCGACTGCCGCGTCGGCCACGCGGCGCACGCCCGACGGCGCGTCGAAGTACGTGACGCCGTCCACGTCGGGCGCCTGCGACTCCAGGCGCGCGACGCCCGGCGCGACGACGAGCGCCCGGAACGTCTGCCCGACCATCCGCTTCGCCTTGTGCCGCCAGATCTTCGCCTGCTCCGCCATGACGCGCTTCTCGCGCGCCTCGGCGACGGCGCGACTCGGACGGCCGCCCAGCGTCGCGCCCTTCGTCCCCTTCTCCGGCGAATAGGCGAACGCGCCCAGGTGATCGAACTGCAGGCGCTTGAGGTCGGCCAGCAGCTCGGCGAAACGCGCCTCGGTCTCGCCCGGAAAGCCCGTCAGGACCGTCGTGCGGATCGTGACGTCCGGCACGATCTCGCGCAGCGTCTCCGCCACGCTGCGCGTCGCCTCGATCGCCCGCTTCCGGTTCATCTTCTCGAGGACGGCCGGCACCGTATGCTGGATCGGCACGTCCACGTACCGGGCCGCGTGCTTCGCCGTCGCGAGCCAGACGACGAAGTCCTCCGTGATCTCGCTCGGATAGCTGTAGAGGACGCGCACCCAGAAGTCGCCGGGAAGCCGGTCGAGCGCCCACAGGAGGTCGGCCAGCGTCTTCTCGCCCTCGCGCCAGAGCATCGGGTCCTGCGCGACGACGTTCAGCTCGCGGCAGCCCGTCGCGAGCAGCGCCTTCGCCTCGCGGAGAATCGCCTTCATCGGCCGCGAGCGGTACTTGCCGCGAATGAGCGGAATCGCGCAATAGGAACAGCGGTGCGCGCAGCCCTCGGCGATCTTCAGGTAGGCGTAGGCCTTGCCCGTGAGGCGCAGGGCGGGAACCTTCGGCGCTTCCCACGTCTGCGGCACGCCGACCCACTCGTCCACGCCCGGAAAGGCGTCCTTGAGCTTCGGATAGCGCTGGGGATAGCAGCCCGTGACGACGACGCGCCTGTACTGGCCGCGCGCCTTCAGCTCAAGCGCGCGGCGAATCTCCGCCTCGGCCTCGTCGCGCGCGGAAGCGATGAACGAGCACGTGTTGACGATGACCATGTCGGCGCGGTCGGGATCGGGCGAGAGCGTCCACCCGGCCTTCAACAGCCCTCCCGCGCGAACCTGGAGATCGACGGCGTTCTTGGCGCATCCAAGCGAGACGAGCGCCAGCGTTCCTTTTTTCTTCATGCGCGCATTATACCAAAACGGCCCGTCATCGCGGCGTCAGGCGTCCCGTCCGCCGAGTTTCAGCCAGACGCGCAGCAGCTCCGAGTCGCTCCAGGCCTGCGCCGTGCAGCCCTTCTGCGCGTGCGGCGCATCGCCGTCCATGCACTCGCTCAGGTGGCCGATGCAGCCCGCGTTGAGGTTCTCGACCGCGCCCGCGAGAAGCGAACGCGCAACCTCCGCCGAACACGCGCCCGTCGCCACGAGCGCCTCGGCGTAGAGCGGGAACGGCCACGACCAGACCGTGCCGTTGTGGTAGGCCGGCTTGCGCGCCGTGTCCTCGTCGCCCGCGTAGACGCCGCGATAGAGCGGATGCCCCGCGTTGAGCGACCGCACGCCGCCCGGCACGAGCAGTTCCTCCGTCGCCGCCAGGATCGCCGGATCGTCGAGGACGCCGAGCGTAATAAGGAAGAGCTGGTTCGGACGAATCGTGTCCTCCGGCGTCGCCTGCCGCGCCGGCTCGCCGTTCGGCGCGGCAAGGCAGTCGCGGTAGCCGTGTTCCCAGCGGAAGAGCTCCTTCACGGACTGGAGCGCCTTGTCGGCCAGCGCATCGCGGCCGAGGTAGCGCAGGGCCGAGATCCAGAGCGCCTGGATCTCGACCGGATAGCCGACGCGCGGCGTGCAGGCCGGATAGTTCGTGTCCATCCACGTGAAGTGCGACGGCGACCAGACAAGCCCCGAATCGGGATCGACGCGAATGCCGTTCGGCGTCCCCTTCAGATAGTTGTCCACAATCGACGCGCACGTCTTCCGCAATGTATCCAACCCTTCCACCTTCCCACTCTCCCACTCTCCCACCTTCCCACTTTCCCACTCTCCCACCTCCTCCACACACCGCACGAACCAGAGCGGCGCGTCCGTCGTGTCGCGGTTGCCGGCCGTCGTGCCGTAGATGATGTTCGGCAGCGTTCCGCGATCCTCGAAGGCCGCGAACGCGAGCAGGATCTGCCGCGCGACGTCCGTCTGCCCGGCGGCGATCATGCCGCGCAGGACGATGAACGTGTCGCGTCCCCAGTCGAGGAACCACGGGTAGCCCGCGATGACGGTCTTGAGGTCGTCGCGCTTGACGACATAGAGGTCAAGCGCCGCGCGCAGGGCTTCGGCGAGCGGCGCGAGAGATTGAGAGGGCTGACTGGAGGGACCAGGGAGACGCGAGAGACTTGAGGCCTCAGGTCTCTCTTGCCCTTCAGGCCCCTCTTGCCGCGTCGCCGCAGTTCGCCTCAAACGCCCGTCAATCGTGACCGTCTCGCCGATCTTGAGGTCGGCCGAAATCCAGCCGGGCGAGAAGAGGTCGCCGAGGCCGTCCTGTCCGCGCGCGGCCTCCTCGGGGTGCCCGACGCAATAGGTCCACTGCGGCTCGTGGTGGTACGCGCCGCCCGTCACGTGCAGCGCAAAGGTCTTGCCGTAGGGGGCGAAGGCAAAGCCGTCCGCCGTCGCGCGCGCCGAGCCGGGGAACAGCGTCTCCAGCCCCGAGAACGCCTTTGTCGTCGCATGGAAGCTGCGCCATTCGACGTCGGGACGGAAGACAAGCCGCACCTGGTCGCGCACGTCGTCGCCGTCGGACGCGACGCGCGTGACGGCGAGCGTCGCCGCGTTCGCGCCGGGCACGAGCGCCAGCACGAAGGAAAAGGCCGCGTCCTTTCCCATGCCGCACGGCACGGTGAAGTCCCAGCGCGCGAAGCGTCCCGCCGGATCCGCGACGAAGCGCGTCACGCACTTGCGGTCGAGTTCGCGCACGTAGCCCTCGCGCTGAAGCCAGCACCGCGTGCGCGTCCAGAGGTTGAGCCGGTCGGACGGCACGTCCGGGTTCGGGTTCGCCGCGAGGAGCGCGTCGTACTGCGAGCGGATCTCGCCCCAGCCGAGCCGCACCTGAGCGGCCGCGCCCGCGCCGTTGGACAGCACCGTGCGAAACTCGGGATGGCGCCGCACCTCCTCGCCCGCGAGCGCGAGCGTCACCCGCGCGGCGTCCGCCGGCGGCGGCACGAGCAGCGCCGCGCAGTCGCGCACGGCACGGCCCTCGACGTAGCGCGCGGCCTCCAGCCGCAGACGGCGACAGCGCGTGCCGTCCCCTTCGTAGGCCGGCGCCGTGAAGACGACGCGGCCTTCGGACGACCGCGCGACGCAGAGCGTCTTCCCGGTCGCCGGATCGACAAGCCGCGCGCGCAGCGGCGCGTCCGCGCCGACCGCGACGCGCACGCCCGCCGGCACGACGACTTCGCGCCGCACGTCGCGCGGCAGAAAGACGTTGAAAAGCGCCGCGTCGCCCGGCGCCTTTGTCTGCGCGTCGAACGCCTGCGGTTCCGACGCGCGCGGCGCGTCCTTCCTGTCCTGTGCCGCCGGCGCACAGCCGGCGGCGTCGGCCGCCGTCCCCACGCAAACGACTTCGCCCGGCGCGAGCCGAAGGCCCGGCGCGACTGCGCGACGCCCGCCGTTCAGGAGGTCGTCGGCTTCGCCCGGCGGAAAGGCCGCCGAGTCCCACGCGACGGCCGCCGGCCGCTCGCAGTCGAGGTTCGCGAGCACGAGAACGGGCGCGACGCCGGCGCCCGTGCGCACGACGGCGAGCGTGTTGCCGTCGCCGCGCGTCACGACGGCGAGGCGGCTCGCGCCCGCGAAGGACGGGTTCGCCCGCAAAAGCGCGTTGAGGCGCGCGATGAGATCGACCATGTTCTCCGCCGCGCCCCAGTTGAGGTCGTTCTTGCCGTGAACGTCGATCTTCTCCGTCGCGTACCACTCGACGCCGTTGGCGATGCCCCACGCGCCCTGCCAGGAGAGGAGCGCGGCGAGCTGCACGCGCAGCCGCGCGTAGACCGGGCCGCGCTTCGCGAGCCGGTCGTTGTCGTGCGTCTCGGCGAAATGGACGAGCGCGCCATACCGCTCGGCGCGTTCGATCGCGCCGGGCAGGTAGCCCTCGAACTGGCTGCGGTCGTAGGTCTGGAAGATCTCCGAATACGCCCAGTCGAGGTTCGCCTCGGCGAGCAGGCGGTCGGTGACGGCGAGTTCGCCGCCCAGGCCCTCCAGCAGAAACACGGTGTCGGGATACTCCTCGCGCACCTTCGCGACGATGTAGCCCCACGTCTCGGCGGGAATCATGTCCCCCGCGTCGCAGCGGAAGCCGTCCACGCCGTGCCGGCACCAGAAGAGGAAGACGTCGGCCATGTACGCGCGCAGCTCCGCGTTCGCGTAGTCGAGCTCGACGAGATCCGCCCACTTGACGCCCCAGGCGCCCGGCGAATGGAAACGGCCGTCCGCCTCGTGCCGGAACCAGTCCGGGTGGTGCGTCTGCAGGGTCGAGGCCCAGCCCGTGTGGTTCGCGGGCAGGTCGACGAAGAAGAGTCCGCCCCGCGCATGGACGGCGCCAATCAGCTCCTCGAACTGGCCGAGCGGCGTGACGGACTCGTCGAACTCGGCCATCGCGGGATCGACCGAGAGGAAGTCCGTCGCGGCGAACGGACAGCCGTATTCGCCCATGACGGCATACGTCGTCGGCACGGGGAACGGCGGCAGTGTCTGGACGATGCGGAAGCCCATCGTGTCCATGATGAGCGGCAGACGCCGCACGACTTCGCGGAAGCTGCCGAACTGGCGCGGGAAGACGCAGTAGATCGCGTTGTGCGCGCGCGTCTCGCCGCTCTCGACCTTGACGTGCAGGTTGCGCCCCTCGGGCCATTCGGGCACGTGCGAACCTTCGGGGAAGAAGCAGGCCTTGCCTGAGAAGACGCCGACCTCGTCCAGGGGAATCTCGGCCGAGAAGACGCCGGGCGCGGTCTCGGCGAGCGGAATGTCCGTCCACGCCTTCGCGAGGGGCGTCACGCCCTTCTCCGTCTCGTCGATGATCTCGCGGCGGCGCACGGCGGCGTGGCCGAGGTTCGTGCGGAACGCGGCGCGGCCTTTGCGCGGCGGATCGACGGTGAGCGTGACGGCGAGCGCGTCGCCGCGCCACTTGAGCAAAAAGGATTCAGGAGCGGGTGTCTGGGTCATGAGTCTTCAGGATTTTGAAACGAAACGGAAGAAAATCGGGCGGCACGTCACGCGGGCATCACGTGCCAGAGAAGGCAGAAGAAGTGGCAGATCGTGCCCGCGAGCACGAAGAGATGCCAGACCATGTGCGCGTAGGGCAGCGACTTCCAGAGATAGAAGACGCAGCCAAGCGTGTAGAGCCCGCCGCCCAGGACGAGCCACATCGTGCCCATGCCGTGCAGGGCGCGAACCAGCGGCGCGATCGCGAGCAGCGCGACCCAGCCCATCACCACGTACGCGAGCGTCGAGACGACGCGGAAACGGCCCGTCGTCCGCACCTTGAAGAGCGTTCCCACGAGCGTCGCGCCCCACTCGACGCCAAAGATCGTCCAGGCCAGGACCGGATGCGCGGGACGGAGCGAGACCAGGCAGAACGGCGTGTAGCTGCCGGCGATCAGGAAATAGATCGAGATGTGGTCCATCACGTGCAGGACGGCCTTCGCCGGACGGTACGTGACGGCGTGATACGCCGACGACGTCGCGTAGAGGAGAATCATGCAGAAGCCGAAGATCGCCCCGCTCGTCGCCTTCCATGCGACGTCCACGCCGCTCTGCGCACCCTGCCAGACCAGAAGCGCGAGCATCGCCGCGCCCAGATGCGACCCGACGACATGCGTCACCGTGTTGGCGATTTCCTCGCCGCTCGACTGCACCCGCGCCATCTTCTCCCCTTTCCGCCCCATGCCGTGCGCACGAGAAAACTGAAAAGCCGACGGACCATCCATCCCCAAGCAATCAGCCGCCATTCGACCGAAGCGCCTTCGGGCTTAAGGATTTCAGGGATAGTCCGCCGGCAAAGTGAGGACTTCGCACCCGTCGTCGGTAATGGCGACGGTGTGCTCGAAATGGGCGGAGAGGCAGCGGTCGCGCGTGACGACCGTCCAGCCGTTCTCGAGAACGACCGTCTTCTCGCCCTTCTTCGTCATCGAAATCATCGGCTCGATCGCGATCGTCATGCCGGGCCGGAGGACAAGCTTCGTTCCGGGCGTGCCGTAGTTCGGCACCTCCGGGTCCTCGTGCACCGTCCGCCCGACGCCGTGGCCAATCCAGTCGCGCACGACGCCGAAGCCCGCCGCCTCCGCGACGGACTGGATCGCGTAGCCGACGTCGCCGAGGTGGACGCCCGGCCCGCAGGCGGCGATGCCGGCCTTGAGGCACGCCTTCGTCGTCTCGACGAGGCGGACGGCCTCCGGATCCGTCACGCCCAGCATCACCGTGCGCGACGTGTCACCATGAAAGCCGTTCGTGAAGATGCCGACGTCCGTCTTCACGAGGTCGCCCGGCAGGATCACGCGGTGCGGCGACGGAATGCCGTGGATGACCTCGTCGTTCAGGGAGACGCACAGGTGTCCGGGGAAGCCTTCGCACCCGTAGAAACTCGCCTTGACGTTGTGTTTCTTGCAGTAGGCGACGACAAGGTCGTCCAGCTCGCCGGTCGTCACGCCCGGCGCGACGGCGCTCGCGCAAATGTCGCGGATTTCCGCACTCATCCGACACGCCTCGCGCATGCGGGCGATCTCGGCCTTGCTCTTGATATCGACTTTCACGGCGCGTATTATACCATACAGAGGCGGACGACGAGCGAGACGAGCGCCATGCCGACAATGAGCAGGACGGGATGGACGGCCTTCCGCTGCGACAGCACGAAACTGACCAGGACGAGCAGCGCCGCCAGCGGCTGGAAGGAGCCATCCGCAAATGCGCTCAGCTTCAGGAACGCCCACAGCGCGACGAGCATGAGCGCCAGCGAGGCCGGCTTCGCGCCCCGCAGGATGCCGCCGACGAGACGGCTTGTCCTGAACCGGTCAATCGACGCGAAGGCTAGATAGACGAGGACGGATCCGGGCAGCAGGAGCGCGACGGACGCCAGCACGGCCCCCGGCACGCCGGCGAGGCGAAAGCCAAAGTATGTCGCGCCGTTGACGCCAATCGGGCCGGGCGTCATCTGCGTGAGGGCCATCAGGTTCGAGAATTCCTCGGCCGAGACCTGCAGGAACGCCGCCGTCGGCCCGACGAAGTCCTCGATGTACATCGGCACCAGCACGAATCCGCCGCCGAAGCAGAGCGCCCCGTACTTGAGGAACAGAAGAAGCGGCAGCCACGCCGCCGCGCAGAACGTGCGCCCGCCCCGCTCCCGCGTCGGCGAGAAGGCGACCACGAGCCCCGCCGCCATCGCCGCAAGGAGGACGGCCCAGACCGGGACGCCTCCCACCAGCGCGGCACAGGCCGCGACGAGGACGGAAAAGAAGAAGACGTCTTTCGTCGCCTTCGCCCAGCTGCGGAAGACGGCGGCGGCCACGATGCCGGTCAGCGCGCTGCGAAGGCCGACGAACGCGCTCACGAGATGCGGATTGTCGAGCGGCAGGGCGTCGTAGCCGAGGGCGACCGCCGTGAAGATGACGACGGACGGCAGGGCGACGGCGACGACGGCCGTGGCGGCGCCCGGCAGCCCGGCGACCTTGCGCCCGACGTAGACGGCCGTGTGCGTCGCGATGATCCCCGGCAGCATCTGGAAGATCGGCAGCACGTCCAGAAGCTCCCCTTCCTCCGTCCACTTCCGCTTCGCGAAGACCTGGTCGGCGACGGCGAGGATGGCGTAGCCACCGCCGATCACGAACAGCGAGATCTTGAAGAACTCGACGAAAATCCGGACATACCGCTTCATGCCCGGTACTCGGCGCAGCTGTCGGCCGTCTCCCAGACGCGGACGGACGCGAGGCCCGGCACCTTCGCCCGCAGCTCGTCAAAGAAAAGCTTCGCGAGGTTCTCGGCCGTGGAGCGGAAGGGAATCGCGACCGTCCGCATGCCGTGCCGCTCGACGACCGCCGCGATCTCGCGCTCGCCCGCCGACTCCGTGTTATAGACGAACGCATGGTCGAAGCGGTCGCAGATCGTCTCCGTCGCAATCCGCTTCAGGTCCTTGAAGTCAATGACCATGTCGCCGCCTGCGCCGTCCGCCTGCGCAACGGAGACGTCCACGCGGTACGTGTGGCCGTGGAGGTTCTTGCAGAGCCCCTGGTGATTCGTGAGAATGTGCGCGGCATCGAACCGCACCGTCTTCGTGACCGTTGTCATGACCGCGTATTATACCACACAACTATGAGTGCTACGGCCTAAGTCAGCGAACAGGGGCCGTTGACGCAGCCGCCGGAGCAGGCCATGACCTCCAGGAAGTTGGCGGGAAGCTTTCCGGACGCATAGAGCTTGAGCATCGTGCAGCTCTTCCGGTCAATGCCGTTGATCTGCTTCGCGTTCAGCTTGAAGCCGGGAATCTTCGCCGTCGCCTCCGCCAGCACCGCCTCGGTGACGCCGCAGCTGCGCGCGAAGTTGCGCGCCGTCGGGTTCGCCGGCCGCGCGACCGGCCACGGCGTGCAGGAGAGGACATCGACCTTTCGGCCCGCGAGAATCGCGCCGAGTTCCTCGAACGAGAGAACGAAGTCCACGGCCTTGCGCCGCGCCTCGCTGCGCTTGGCGACGCACGGGCCGATGAAGACCGTCTTCGCGTCGGGATCCTTCTCCTTGACAATCTCGCGCGCGTAGACCATCGGGCTCGGCGTGAGCGAAACGTGTTCCAGAAGGTCGGGCAGGTGCTTCGCGACGAGGTTCACGTAGGCCGGGCAGCACGACGTCGTCATGAACGTCTTCGGATTCTTCTCCATGCGCTCGATGAACTCCGCCGTCTCGTGCTCCGTCGTCTTCTCGGCGCCGAGCGCGACCTCGATCACGTCCGCAAAGCCCGCCTTCGAGCAGGCCGTCAGCAGCTGCTCGACCGTGCCGGGAAACTGGCGCTCGGCCGCCGGCGCGACCATCGCGACAAGCCGCTCGCCGCGCTTCATCGCCGCAAGGACGTCCAGGAGCTGCGACCGCTCCATGACCGCGCCGAACGGACAAGCATTGAAGCACTTGCCGCAGAAGATGCACTTCCGGAAGTCGATCTCGGCAACGCCGCGCTCGTTCTTGCGGATCGCCCCGACGGGACAGGCCTCCTCGCACGGCACGGTCGTCTTCACGATCGCGTGGTAGGGACACGCCGTGATGCACTTGCCGCACTTGATGCACTTCGCCGGGTCGATGACGCTCCGCCCGTTCACGACCTCGATCGCCTTCTTCGGACAGTTGTAGACGCACGGGCGCGCGAAGCAGCCCCGGCAGTTCGGCGTCGAGACGACCTTCGCGTCCGGGCAGCCGCTGCACGCCGGCCCGCAGACGGAGAGCGGCGACGTCGCGATCAGCGCATCGACCTGCCGGTTCACGTGGTTGACGCCGCCGTTGGCGAACTTCTCCGCGCAGTAGGCCGACAGCGCCTTCGCCTCGTCCGTCTCCTCCTCGACCGTCACGCCCAGAAGCGCCATCAGCCGGTACTTGATGACCGCGCGGTCATGGTAGATGCAGCATCGGGACGGCTCGCTGCCCTTGGGGCGCAGCTTGATCGCGATCTGGTCAATCTCCTCCTGCAGCGTCCCCGCGTCGAACGCGCGGACAAGCCGGATCATCAGTTCGCGCCGAAGGAATGTCGCGCCGTTCAGCATTTCAGGCCACCCCCTCCAGAAGCTCGCGGACACGCGCGACGACCTTTTCGGGCGTCGCCTGGCCCATGACCTCCGTCCCGTTGAAGCGCACATAGGGCGCCCCGCCGAGGTTTTCGCGCTCGCACAGGTCGAGGCAGGTCTTCGCCTCGACCTCGACCCGCCCCCGGCAGTCGGACGGCAGCTGATCCTCCAGGTTCATCATCTTCGCCGCCCCCAGAAGGTAGCAGGCCGTGCCACAGCAGATTTCGACTTTGATCATTTTGCGGAGACTCCTCAGTAGTAGTTGACCCTGACTTGCTTGCGATAGTTGTGTTCCAGCGCGGCGGTGAGGCGCTTGACGACCGAACGCCGCAGTTCGAGGTCCTGCGGGATGTTCGGGTCCTGGTGCGACTCGTTGACCTTCGTGCCGATGACGAACTCGATGCGGTCGTGCGCCATCATGCGCTCGAGAATCGCCTTCGCCGCCGCAGGCTCGTCGCGCGGCGGACGCATCTCCTCCAGCGCCGTCGCGACGCGCGAGAGCGTGAGGATGCCCTCCGTCACGAGGCCGACGCCGTCGATGCGCCCGGCGGGCGGCAGCCCGCCCGCGCGGCGCATGTCCGCGAGATCGACCTTGACCTTCCGCCCGAGCTCGCGCTCGACGATGTTCGCCGTCGTGCCGCCGCAGATGACGACGTGGTCGAAGCCGAGCTTCGCCTGCCGCGCGTATTCGGCGTCATGCTCCTTGTAGAACGGCGGCCCGGAGAGGATCCGGAGGACGCGCGGACGGCGCAGGTAGATGACGACGCAGGTGATGTCGTCCTTGCAGCCGCCGGGCGTGAGCTGGAGCGCGCGCGAGGCGATCGAGGCCGCAAGGTCCTTCGCCGAGATGCCGGGGTCGAAGTGAATGAACTCGCGCGCGTGCTTGAGGACGCCCGACCGCCGCCAGCCGAACTTCATCTCCTTGCTGACGCCGAGGCCCGACTGCGTGACGCCGTCGGAGCAGAGGATGATGCGGTCGCCCGGACGGAAGTCGGCCTCGCACTCGCGCACCTCGCGGTCGGGCCAGTGGACGGAGACGACCTGCTCGTCGGTGAGCGGCGCGACCTCCTCCGTCCCGCGCAGGTGGATGTAGCCGGGGTTCCCCATCTCGGTGATCTTCGCGCGGCCGCCGAGGCGGAAGTCGAAGAGCGAAAACGTCGCGTAGCCGATCTTGCGCACCTCGCAGACGGGCAGCGAGTCCATGATGATCTCCGCCGCCTCCAGCGTCGGGATGTTCGACTCGAGGAACTTGATCGCCATCGACGTCGTCATCGTCGCGAGGACGTTCGCCTTCACGCCGCTGCCGAGGCCGTCCGAAAGCGCGCAGAGATGGCGGTTCTCCTTCTCGACCGTGAGAAAGCGCACGTCGTCGCCGCAGGCGGCCTGACCCGTCTTCGTGTACTGCGCAGCCTCCATCTCGATGAAAAGGTCGCTATCCATTCAGGTAGTCGCCGTTGTCGGATTCCCGCAGACGCTTGCCTTCCGTGTGGGACTCGTAGGCGCCTGCGATCTCGTTGAGCATGATCTCCGTCTCGGCGATGTGCTCGCCGAAGAGCCGCGCGACCTGCTGCACCGTGTAGACGTTCTTCGCGATGACCTCGCGCGCCTTCGCGGCGATCTCCTCGCGCCGGCCCTCGTTCTGCGTGACGTCCTGCACGACCGCGCCGGCGAACTCGCCCTTGGCGATCGGGAAAACGCTCACGTTCACGAGCCGGTCCTTCCACGGCTGGCGGTACTTGACGATCTCGCTGCCGTGCTCGAGCGCGCCCGCGAAGAGGTCGGCGAACTCGCCCATCAGCGCCTCGCACGCGATGCCCTCCAGGTTGCCGAGCGTCTCGAAGACCTCGACCTCCCCGCACATCTCGGCGAAGACGCGGTTGCACTCGACGACCAGCCCCCGGCCGTCCACGATCACGACACCCGCCGGAATGTACTTGATCAGCGCGTTCGACGTCCGCTGGAAGTTCTTCTTGAGGAAGGTGTGGCACTGCGCCTCCTCCGCCTTGCCGGCGAGGAGCGCGCGCGCGAACGCGCGGCATGTCTCGTAGCCGCACGAGCCGCAGTTGAGCTCGTCGGCCTTCGTGTACTTGCCGACGCGCGCAAGGGCCTGCGCCATCGACGTCTCGTCCGGCTCGTCTTCGCGGATCGCCACCGCCGGATACGACGCGACGCCGCAATGCGTGAAGCAGCGCCCGACGCTCGTCTGGAGCGGCGACGCCGCGTCCGTCGCGAAGAGCGTCGCGAGCGACCCGCCATCCGCCGGCATGACCGGCCCGTTCACGCAGCCTCCCGGACAGGCGAGGACTTCGAGGAAGATCTTGCGCCCGCCCGGCTTCGCCGCGCCCGTCCGCAGCTCGCCCGGCAATTCGCCGAGGACGCGCCGCAGGTTCTCAAGCCCCGAGACCGACAGGTAGCGCACGTCCGCCTTCCCGTCACGGAGCGTGTCGTTCATGCCGCCCTCGACGGAATAGAAGCGCCCCTCCTCGGCCGGACCGAGCGCGAGTTCCGCCGTCTCGTCCGTGATCGAGATCCCCTTCTCCTCCAGCAGCTTCTCCAGCGCCGGGAAGATGCATGCGAGCGCGAGGCGGTCCGGATGCGCGTCGGCCTCGTTCTTCTTCGCCGCGCACGGCCCGAAGAAGACGACCTTCGCGTCCGCGCCGTAGGCCTCCTTCAGAAGCCCCGCGTGCGCACGGACGGGCGACGGCAGGGGCGAGATGAACTTCGCATAGGCGGGCAGGTACTTGCGCACCATGTCAACCGCCGCCGGACACGCGCTCGAGATGACGAGCGGCGAACCGGTCTGCGCGAGAAGCCGCGAGACGTGCGCACTCACCGACTCCGCGCCGTGCGCCGTCTCGCTCACGCCCGCAAAGCCGAGCTTCTGGATCGCGGCGGCGAGGCGGCCGATCGTCACGCCCTTGAAATAGCCCGCGAAGCTCGGCGCGACCGAGGCGTAGAGCTTCGCGCCGGAGGACAGAAGCTCCTTCAGGCGCGCGAGGTCGCTGCGGATCTTCTTCGCGTGCGCGGGACAGACCTTCACGCACGCGCCGCACGCGACGCACGCCTCCGGGATCACGGACGCCTTGCCGTTGACGATGCGGATCGCCTTGACGGGACAGTGCCGGACGCACTTGTAGCAGTCCTGGCACTCGTTCTCGATCGTGTAGACGGGCGCGTTCATCCCTGCATTTCGTGCTCGAGGCCAAACACGAGGCCGCGCAGCTCCGCGAGCCCGACGAGACGCCCGCCATAGTCGTAGCCGCTGTAGCACGTGCGCGCGCGGTCGATCTCCAGGTGCCGCCCGTGGTCGGGCCGCACGACGATGCCCTCGCCGCGACGGCGCTCCTCCTTCAGGAGCTCCTTGACGAGGCCGATCATGTCCACCTTGCCGAGGAGATGCGACTCGGACTCGTGGAAGACGCCCGGCGCGATGTGCCGGATGTTGCGGAAGTGGCCGAAGTGGACGCGCGGGGCGAACTCGCGGAAGATGGCGACCTCGTCGTTGTCGAGGCTGCCGCCGAGCGAGCCCGTGCAGAGCGTGAGTCCGACATTCGTCGAGGGGCATTCGCGGCACATCCGGCGGATGTCCGTCGCGTTCGAGAGAACGCGCGGCAGGCCGAACAGCGGGCGCGGCGGATCGTCCGGATGAATCGCCATCTTCACGCCCGTCTCCTCCAGGATCGGCGTGATCTCGTTCAGGAAGCCGTAGAGGTGCGCCCGCAGCGTCTCCTCGCCGATGTCGCGGTAGGCGTCGAGCTGCTTCAGGAACTCGGCGGGCGTCAGGTCGTCGACCGTGCCCGGAAGGCCCAGGAGGATGGACTTCTCGATGCGCGTCCGCTCGGACGGCGGCAGCTTCTCCCAGAGGGTCTTCGCGCGGTCGCGCGTCTCCTCGTCGTAGTCGCGCGCCGCGTTCGGACGCTTGAGCGAGAAGAGGTCGAACGCCGCCACCTCGACGTGGTTGTAGCAGAGGACGTCCGACCCGTCGGGGAGGACGTAGGCGAGGTTGCTGCGCGTCCAGTCCAGAACGGGCATGAAGTTGTAGCAGACGGTCTTGATGTCGCAGGCCGCGAGGTTCCGCAGCGTCTGCTTGTAGTTCTCGACATACGTGCGCCAGTCGCCCGCGTGTTTCTTGATGTCCTCGTGGACGGGCACGGACTCGACCACGCTCCACGCCATGCCGGCGTCCTTCACCTGGCGCGCCAGCGCCTGAATCTCCTCGACCGGCCAGACTTCGCCCGGACGACGCCCGTAAAGCGCGGCGACGACGTCCGTCACGCCCGCCTGCCGAATCTCGCGGAGGCTGATCGCGTCCTTCGCCCCATACCATCTCCATCCTGACTTCATCGTGCTAGTTCCTTTCTGGAAAGAGGTTTTCGAGAATGTCCTTCATGACGCCGCGGTCGACGTTCGTGTACGTCTTGCCGTTGACGATGACGACGGGGCCCTGCGCGCAGTTCCCCGTGCAGAGCGACGCGCCGAGTTCGACGTCAACGTCATCTCGCAGCCCATGCGCCGCGAGAAAATCCTCGCAGAACGCGACGTTCTTCTCGTTTCCGCGCGCAAAGCAGCTGCTGCCCATGCAAATCGTGATCTGTGGTCTGCCCATCGTCTCTCCCGCCTCACTTAATTTCCGTGTAGTATAGCAGTTTTCCCCGCACTCGTTCAAGTCGCGTTGCAGAGAAAGTGAAGGTGGGACGAGAGTTGGAGGTGTGAGGTGGAGTTGGAGCATGGATACTGAAGAACTTCGCATTCATCCTCGCCACCCTGGCGCTCGTCCGGCTCGCCGTCATGGCGGCCGTTGGGTTGCTGGGTATCCTCTTCTTCGCCGTGCGCCGACTGCGGGGCGCCTCCGCCGCGCGTCCTTCGCCATGCGGTCGTCGAGCAGCCCCTCTCCGTCTGGCATGACGTGCCCGGATCCAAGTTGGGCCTGGCGGACTCGATTCGCGTCTTCGCCGAACTGGCGCGCATCGCCCGATTACCCCGACCCGAACCCATTCCCTCCAACACGACAATGACACAGGAGAAGCCATGAAACATCCACGGGGCTTTCGCCCCCTCGCCCTCGTCGTCTTCGCCGCCTTGGTCGGCGGCCTTGTCGGCGGCCTCGCCTTTGGTCTGGAGCGCCGCCATGTGAAACGCACATTCGGCATCGCCAACGACAGTTGGCTCCGGCAGCTCGCAACAGACGGTGCGCCTAGTCTCTACGCGCTTCCGGAAGTTGCGAACATCCGCGACTGCGGCGGATGGAGGACGGCCGACGGTCGGCGCGTCCGTTTCGGCCGTCTCTTTCGGTCGGGCGAACTGAACAACGTCGATGCGGGGCCCGAAGGCTTCACGCTCGCGGAGTCCTCCCGTGCCTTCTTCACGGATACGCTCGGCATTCGGACGGACATTGACTTGCGCGGCGACTGGGAGTGCGTCGGCATGAGCGGCTCGCCGCTCGGGACGAATGTCGTCTGGCGGCACACGCCCTATCAGGCCTACGCCGGATTGGACACGCCGGACGGCCGTGCGGCATTCTCCGAGATCTTTCGCACATTGCTCAACCCCTGCGCCTACCCGGCCCTCATTCACTGCCGCGCCGGACGCGACCGGGCGGGGACGGTCGTTTTCCTGCTCAACGCGCTCCTCGGCGTCTCGGAGCGTGACCTGCGACGTGACAGGGAACTCTCCGAGCGCCTTCTGCAAAATGCGTTCTTCAAGTACAGGAGAATCGAGGGGATCTTCACGGCCCTTGCCGCCTATCCTGGCGAAACGGTCAACGCCCGCGCCGAGGCATTCGTCCGCTCGCTCGGCTTCACGGACGCCGACATCACCCGTTTCCGCTCGCTCCTGCTCGAATAGTGCCTAAGACCGAGCGCCCGCGCTGGGCGGGACGCGCTCCCGCGCGTCCGCTTGGGAGTCACGCATCTGTCCGTCTCGCATGCCCCTCTCCTTCGGAGGCAAAGAGGATTGGATGAAGTAATCGACTTTCTCCTCCAGTGCGTCAAGTCGACGGTCGTGCATGGCAAGACGATGATTCATTTCCCCGACGAGAGCATTTTTTGCGGATCTGATACAGCAATGCCATAGGCCATGTACTGCCTCAAGACATCGTTGGCCCATCGCCTAAACTGAATGCCTAACCGACTATTGATCCGAAATCCAAGGGAAATGACGACCTCAAGATTGAAGAAATCGGTAGAACGAGAAACTGAACGGCCACCCTCGTATTGAACTGTTCTAATTTTTTGAACCGTTCGATCTTTTTCAAGTTCTCCCGTCTCGAAGATGTTCTTCAGATGATACGAAGTGTTTGACTTGACGACTCCGAAGACACAATTGCATCTGGCTCAGCCAGACGCTTTCACCAATCACACGTACTTCCAGGCGAAGCGTATTGTTCGGCTGGTAAACGACAATTTCATCCTTGGACGCAGCACTCAAACTTTCCTGGCCCTCATTGCCCTCCCCTATCAGAAAAATCAAGCGTCTGATTTCTACTGCTTTTCATCGGAATAGACAAGCCGAGTTCCGTTCTCTCGTACGCAACCGCTTTTGATGAGACCTGCTACAATAACAGCGACCTCATCTTCTGAAAGTTCTTTGAGAAACATGGCCGCAACGTGACTTGAGAGCGTCCGCCGTGTCCGTGGACGAGTCGCGTTTGGCTTGAGCAATCGCTCCGAGGCGAATGCAATCCGATCAGCCGGAGATTTCGAGAGGGCTTTTGCTTGCATCAAGGATGGTATATCTTCAATCCTCGTGACGCGGTCGGCGAAGATATGTTCCTGCTTCAAATGCGCAATGAGCGGATCAAAGCCTTGATCGTTTGAAACAATGTGGAAATAGGCATTCGTCTCCATTGCCGCCAAGCGGCCGATATAAAATGCGATATGAAAATCAAGCGCATTATGCCCCGTTCCTGACATTTCAACATACTGAGCACGCTGACCGAGTTTCTGGACAGCCTTCACCAACGCGAATGGCAATTTGGTTTGCGCCTTGCCAACAAATAGCATCACCTTGATCCACTCATGGTCAAGGAGAACCAAATTGTCTGGCATAACATTCTCAAGATCAATCAGGATATAGTTTGTTTTCATATCAAGCGTTTTAAGTTCGAGTACTAGAGTGCTACTGCATGCCCGCCTTTATGACTCCCTGAAGCACGAGACCTCCGCGAGTTTACGGTGTAGACGCTCCAAAGCACGGACATAGCGGACGGAGGCCGCCTTCTCCGTTAGACCAAGTGCGGCGGCACAGGCGGCGTTGCCAAGCCCCTCAAAGTGGCGGAGTTCAAGGATGCGGCGGTCGTTTCCCGGCAGGGCGGAGAGTGTACGGCGAAGGAGCGCGTGGCGCTCGTCCTTGTCCACGCGTGAGACAGGCGACGTGATGTCTGCGGCAAGATCAGCCGCACGGACGCCGCCGTCCGCCTCGGATGCCTCGCCTCGAATGGTCAGCTCCCGATAGACGTCGCGGCGCTGCGCCTGGAGATGGCGGCGCTCAACGTCGACAATGGACTGGAGGAGAATGGTGCGCAACTTGCTGGCGACAGGTACATCGTCGCGTGCGGCGAAGTAGACCAGCCGTTGCGTCGCGCGGGCATAGGCGTCCGCGACAACGTCCTCCGCGCTCATCCGCTTGCGCAGAATGGGGTTCAGCCGCCTCTCGGCAAGAGCCAGCAACCCCTGCCGATTGTCGGCAAAGGCTGCGGCAATGTCTTCCTGCGTGAAATCATCCATCACGCATAGTTTACCATAATTCCTCCTATCGGTCTTCCCGCACGACACGGAAGGTCACATTCGAATAGCCCTGTCCCTCGGCGCGGGCCTCGCTCCTCGCCTCAGTGCGACAGTCGGTTCGGCGGGAGTCGAACGCGCCGCCCTTGACCGCATATCCGTTTCCGCGCCGAGTCGCCGTCCACTCCCAGCAGTTGCCCCAGAAGTCCACGCCACCGCACGCGCCCTTCGTCTTGCCGAAGGCATCGACAGCCGTGCGCGTGCCGCCAACGCCACAGTTGAAGTCCGCATCCTTCGGCATATGCCCCGCCGCGAGTTCCCATTCCGCTTCCGTCGGCAGCCGGTAGGCGTGCTTCGGATCGTTCGCAGAGAGCCAGACGCAATACTTTTCCGCCTCCGTTACGGAGACGCTGACAACGGGGAGTCGGGCCTTTTCGGGCGAAACGGACGTGCCAGCAAACTTCGCCCAGTCCGCTTCGGTGACGGGCGTCGCGCCTATTGAGACGTTCCTGCCTTGCGCCCCAAGGACAGGCCGATAGGCGTCCGTGCCGTCGCGCAGGCCGGGGCGGAAGCGCGAATCGGTGAACCGCGCCATCGACGCCTCAATGCGCTGCTCGCGGTCGCGGAGCATCTCGTCGACGATGACCTGCATCTCCTCGACCTTGCTCCGGTGCTTCGCCGTGCGCTTCAGGTCTTCCAGCTTGGCTTTCTTCCGCGCGACAACCGCATCGTAGTTCGCGGCGACCTGACGACGCAGGGCGGCGCGGTTGGCGTCGGACGGATCGCGCCGATAGGCGGCGATGAAGTCCTTCGTCTCCTGGTTCAGCTTCGGACGTTCCTTCTCCACGGTCGTGGAGGAGCGGTGCAGCTTCTCCTCCGGATTCGGCTGGCGCCGTCCGCGTCCGCGCGTGCCGCCGGTTTCATCGGCAACCGCGCCGAATGCCAGCACAGCCAAGGCAAACGTGATGATCAATTTGTTCATGTTCGTGTTCCTTTCCTGTTGTTGTCTGATTGATTCGGTCAGCCATTTTGGCCTCCCGATAAACAAGAACGCATTCGCTCGGATTTTTCTACACCTCGAAAGAAGTTGGAGGTGGGAGGCCGAGGCGGATGAAGAAGTTGGAGGTGGGAGGTCGAGGTGGATGAAGAAGTTGGAGGTGGAAGGTCGAGGTGGAGCATGGAGGTTAACAATTCCTCTCTCCACCTCCGCCAAAGACGCCGGACGAGTAGAAGTTGACGGTGACCGGCGCGAGGCGACGCGCCGTGACGTTTGCGCCCTGGACGAAGAAGACGCTCGTCTTCTCGGCCAGAGCAGCAACCGGGAAAACCGCCGCCGCGAACAGGAGTACCCCGAACGCTTTCAGCCTTCTATCGCCCTTGCACAAGCGCGAGCGGATGCCCCGTCGCCGAGTCCGTCGCCCAGACAAGCTCGACGGCGAGTTCCGCGCGGAAATCAATGCGCTGAACCGGCTCGCCGTCGCAGCCGGGCGTGTCGTAGGCGAACCCGTCGAGCGTCATCCAATGCTCGCCTACAGCGTCCTTGAAATGGAAATCCCATGCATCCGAACGCAGGTCGGTGGCAACCTCATGCCACCCCCACGCCCGCGCCGCCGCAAGTTGCGCCGCAAGATCCGCCAACGTCAAGACCTGCGCATCGTCGATTTCAATCGTGTGAAGCCCCATGCGCTCACTCCGTTGGAATGCACTCAATCGTCTTCCCCGGCCTTAATTGTCGTTCCCGCATGAGCCATACAACGACCTCTTGATGGCATTCCCATAGACATTGCCCTCTGGCAGACTGACGGCCGAGAATGCCTCCTGCACTTTGTAGACTGTCGTGCAATGCTCCTCAATCACACCCAATGGTACGCTCCACCCATCCGCTGAGTCTGCAAAGGACGCCGCATAATCATAGGCGACAAAATGAATCGCCGCAGGTTGGCTTGGAAACGACGGGATTCGTTCCTTACCTCCAAGCCGACTCAAGACGCGCTTATAAACAGGAGTTGGAGAAACAAAGTAAAGCCCCGTACGACAGAGTTCTTCGCGTTGAAGGACTTGCCCCTTGTAAATCAACTGGGGAATGATCCGCTTTGAAACATTCTCCCAATTGAGGCATACCGTATCAACGACAATTTCCCGGCGCTCCTTCAATGCCTTTCGTGCGTCACGATACTTTCCCGTCGTATCAATCGTCTGAACTTCTATGGCCGTGAACTCTTTGAGCTCGCCACCGCCATCAAGCCGCGCCAACACCCAATCAACGAAATACGAGCCTGTTCCCTGACGCTGCGGCAACCGTAACTCGCCGCCCCAGCCATGTCCAAACACCGCTATTGCGCCACCGTCCTGTTTGGACTTCTCAACTGCCGCGCGGCCAGCATAAAGGTTCAAGTCACCGCCAAACGCATCCCTCGCAATCGTCTTGAGCATCTTGTACTCGTCTGCGTAAATGCGATTCGGGCAACAAATAACCGACGGCGAGCCAGCTGTCTTTTGACGGACTGCGCAAACACCGGAAATCGTACGGTCTCGCCCCAGCACCTTCGTGCAAGCAGTCCCAAGAAACGGGCATTTTTTATCGGCGACGGCTCGAAGTGCCATATCCGACCAATCCTCGGAACGATACCCAAAGAATTCAGAAATTGTCCCTGCCATCATGCCTCCTCTTCGTCAAGAACCGCCTTAAGGGCAACGCCAACCGCCTTTGCCAACAGGGGCGGAACAGCATTGCCAACTTGCGCGAATTGCTCTTGCTGTGATCCATAGAAAATGTAGTGGTCAGGAAACGACTGACACCTCGCCGCCTCACGCACGGTCAAGGAACGGTCTTGCGAATAATGGAAATACGCACCCCAATGAGGATCGCACTTTGTCAGAATTGTCGACGCCAAGCCATCCGGCGCAAGACGTCCATAGCGCTTCGTGTGATCAGACTTCCGGGCAAGTTTCATACCCTTTGGCAGAAGGTCATGAGGAATGTCCGTCCAATTCCCGCCCGGCTTGATGTAGTGAAGCCTCTGCAGATTGATGGGGGACAACCTCGGCGCCTCATGATTATAGACACCAGCACTACCGCGCCGCACGGCACGCTGGAAATCGCATTCAGGACCAAACAGGTAATCCTTGCATTCCGCACCACGAACGCCTGCCTCTATCGGCGGCAAATCGCCAATCGCCTCCTTGACGGAGACGAAATTGCCCGGAATGTCTGCCGCCGGAATCTTCAGTAGGGAATGTCCGTCAAAGGTCGCCGTGAAGTTCGGACGGATGGGCGCATGGCAAACAGGTTCCGGGAATGCATGACACGGAAGTTCCTTGCCTCGCAGGCCAAGAATGACCGTCCGCCAGCGCATCTGCGGAACGCCATAATACGCCGCACCAAGAATGCGAACGTCGGCACCATACCCTAGTTCCCCCAATGCTTTCAGGATGGCATGAAGCGTATCGCCCTCTTCGAAAGAAACAAGGCCCGGCACATTCTCAATCAAAATCGCACGAGGCTGAAAGGCATCTACGAAACGCAAATACTCTTTGAAAAGGTGATTGCGTTGATCGAGCGTGCTGCGGATAGGCGCATTAATCGAGAAGCCCTGACAAGGCGGTCCGCCAGCTATCAAGGCCAACTGCCCCTTCTTCATGCCAAGCTGACGACGAATATCATCCGCGTCAAGCTTACGGATGTCTTGCGTCATCACCGTCGTACCCGGATGATTGCGCCGATACGTATCGGCGTACTGTGGCACAATTTCCGACGCGAAAACGCCATGGAATCCCGCCTCCTCAAGCCCTTCCGACAAACCGCCGGCGCCTGCGAAGAGGTCAATCATTGAGTACTTGACGCCTTCAGCAGGTTCCTGCGTCACAAGATTTAGCCGCGAGAAATCTTTGTCGATGACCCCGAAGAAATCCATCTGCACGGGATTGAACGCGCAGGCGGCCTTCCATTTCGTGAAATACGGCCGGATCTTCTCGAAGATATTCGGAATCGACTTGCCGCCGCACGGCGGCAACGGACGCGAGTAGAAGTCCGCGTCAATGATGCCCGTCCAACGCGACGAACAGACGCAGACCTCGGCCTGCGGGTCGGAGAGCGCCTTGGCCGCGCTCGTCCGCGCACCCAGCGCGAAGAGCGCGTAGCGCTCGCCGTGCGGCGCCTTCACGAGCGAATAGCCGTTCGCCTTGAGCCACGCCCTGTCGACGACCTCCCGAAATGTCACCTTGTAGGCCAATGGCGCGGCGTCCCCCGCATACAGCACGGCCACCGTGAACTTCCGGTAGATCGCCGGATCCGCCGCCGAGGGCAGCGGAAGATTGTACAATTTCTTCCGCCGAATCCAGTCAGCGTTCTCTGGTCGATAAGTTCCAACCAGAACGCACATCTTGCCCATTGTCTCGCCGCAAATTTCCATGCCGCGCATTATACCATTTCCATGGGCGGAGAGAGAAGTTGGAGTCCCAAGGTGGAGGTGGAGAGGCGACAATCCGAATGCCCGCAAATGCCGCCTCGCTGCGGACGCGGCGCGCCAACGCGGCGCCGTCCATCCCCGGCATCCACATGGCCGTCAGGAGAATGTCCGCGCGAGCTGCTCCCCGCGCCGCAGCGCCGGCCAACGGGCCCTTCTGCCGTTGGCCAGTCCAAGAATCTGGAATATGGGTGACCAAAACCATCGACAACCGCCGTTAGGCAATCAAAGGATGTGGCCCATCTTCTCGCGCTTCGTGTCGAGGTAGCGGCGGTCGTAGGCATTCGCCGGAATGACGATCGGCACACGCTCGACAATTTCCAGCCCATAGCCCTCCAGACCCGCGATCTTGCAGGGGTTGTTCGTGAGAAGCCGCAGCTGACGGATGCCGAGGTCAACGAGCATCTGCGCGCCTTCGCCATAGTCGCGAAGGTCCGGCGGGAAGCCGAGCGCGACGTTCGCCTCGACGGTGTCCAGCCCCTCCTCCTGCTTCTTGTAGGCGTGCAGCTTGTTCGCGAGCCCGATGCCGCGCCCTTCCTGCCGCATGTAGAGGACGGCGCCGCGCCCTTCCCGCTCGATCATCTCCATTGCCGTGTGCAGCTGAGGGCCGCAGTCACAGCGCTCGGATCCGAGGACATCGCCCGTGAAGCATTCCGAATGGACGCGCACCAGCACGGGCTTCCCGTCCGCCACGTCGCCCTTCACGAGCGCGAGGTGCTCGAGCCCGGAGATGCGGCTCCGGTACATCTTGAGGCGGAAATGCCCGTGGTCGGTCGGAAGGTCCACGTCCTCGACGCGCTCGACGAGCCGGTCGTTCCGGCGGCGGTAGGCGATCAGGTCGGCGATGGTCGTCATCTTCAGCCCGTGCGCGGACGCGAACGCCCGCACGTCCGCCAGACGCGCCATCGTCCCGTCGTCCTTCATGATCTCGCAGCAGAGCCCGGCCTCCTTGAGGCCCGCGAGGCGGCAGAGATCGACCGTCGCCTCGGTGTGCCCGGCGCGGCGGAGGACGCCGCCCGCGCGCGCCTCAAGCGGAAACATGTGCCCCGGCCGGCGAAAGTCGTCCGGCGCCGCGCCGTCGCGTACGCACGCGAGGGCCGTCATCGACCGCTCGGCGGCGGAGATGCCGGTCGTCGTCTCGGTCGCGTCGATGGAGACCGTGAACGCCGTGTGGTGGTTGTCGGTGTTGTTCGCCACCATCTGCGGCAGGTCGAGCCGACGGCAGAAGTCCGCGCTCATCGGCATGCAGATGAGGCCCTTGGCGTAGGTCGCCATGAAGTTGACGTTCGCCGTCGTCGCGAACTCCGCCGCGCAGATGCAGTCGCCCTCGTTCTCGCGGTCGGCGTCGTCCGTGACGACGACGATCTCGCCACGCCGCAGGGCCGCCAGGCAATCCTCAACCGAATCGAATTTCATGTTAACCCTCCTTCCTCAGAACTTCAGCGACTGGCCGTCCTTCGCGAGCCTTGCCCGCATCCGGGGCTTCGCCTTGCCGGCGAGCACGAGATCGGCGAGCGGATCCTCGACGTAGTCCTGCACGACGCGGCGGAGCGGACGCGCGCCGAGCGCGCTGTCGTAGCCCTTCTCGACGAGGAAGTCCGTCGCGGACTTGTCGAGCGAGAGCGCGATGTGCGCAGGCGCGAGCCGCGCCTGCAGACGCGCGATCTCCAGGTCGAGGATCGCGGCCATGTCGGCCTTTTCGAGCTTCTTGAAGACGACCGTCTCGTCGAAGCGGTTCAGGAGCTCGGGACGGAACGCGCGCTTCGCCTCGCCGAGCAGCTTCTCGCGGAGGACGTCGTAATTCGTCTCCGCCGTGTCGCGGGCGAAGCCGAGCGAATGGCCCTCGCGCGCAAAGTCGAAGCCGAGGTTCGCCGTGCAGATGACGATCGTGTTGCGGAAGTCGATGATGCGCCCCTGGCCGTCCGTGAGCCGGCCCTCGTCGAGGATCTGGAGAAGCATGTTGCAGACGTCGCCGTTCGCCTTCTCGAACTCGTCGAAGAGGACGACCGAATACGGCCGCCGCCGCACCTTCTCGGTCAGCTGCCCGCCCTCGTCGTAGCCGACGTAGCCAGGCGGCGCGCCGACGAGCCGCGACGACGAGTACTTCTCCTGGAACTCCGACATGTCGAGCGTGATGAGCGCCTTGTCGTCGCCGTAGACCTTCTCGGCCAGCATCTTCGCGAGATGCGTCTTGCCGACGCCCGTCGGTCCAAGGAAGAGGAACGAGCCGATCGGACGCTTCGGGTCGGCCATCAGCGCCCGCGAGCGCCGGAGCGCGCGCGCAATCGCCTTGACGGCGGGCGCCTGCCCGACCACGACCGAGCCGAGCGTCTTCTCCATCGCGAGCAGCTTCTCGGCCGTCGTCGCGTTCATCTTCTCGACCGGCACGCCGCTCATCGACGAGACCGTCTCGGCGATGTCGTTCTCCGTCACCGCGATCGTCTCCTCGGCGTGCGTCTCGCGCCACGCCTTGAGCGCGTCCTGGAACGCGGCGGACGCGACGCGGATCTCCTCGCGGTACTGCGCGGCGGCGTCGAAGTCGCCCTGCGCGACGACGGCGTCCTTCTTGCCGCGCAGGACGTCGATCTTCTCCTGCATCTCGGTGAGGCTCTTCGGCCGCGCGCTCGCCGCCGCGCGCAGGCGCGCGCCTGTCTCGTCCATCGCGTCAATCGCCTTGTCGGGCAGCTGCCGCGCCGGCAGGTAGCGCGCCGTCAGCTCGACCGCCGCGCGCAGCGCCTCGGGCGAGAACGCCGCGGCGTGGTACGCCTCGTACTTCGGCGCGAGGCCCTTCAGGATCTCGACGGTGTCCGCGACGGACGGCTCGTCCACCGTGACGGACTGGAAGCGGCGCTCAAGCGCGGCGTCCTTCTCAATCGACTTGTGGTACTCCTTCAGCGTCGTCGCGCCGACGCACTGGAGCTCGCCGCGCGCCAGCGCGGGCTTGAGGATGTTCGCCGCGTCCATCGAGCCTTCCGCCCCGCCGGCGCCGACCATCGTGTGGATCTCGTCAAGGAAGAGGATGATGTTCCCCGCGCGCTTCGTCTCGTCGATCACCTTCTTCAGGCGCTCCTCGAACTGGCCGCGATACTGCGTGCCCGCGACGAGCCGCGCCATGTCGAGCGCGACGACGCGCTTCGCCTGCAGGCGTTCGGGCACCTCGCCCCGGTGGATCGCCTGCGCGAGGCCCTCGACGATGGCCGTCTTGCCGACGCCCGGCTCGCCGATGAGG
>OIYX01000021.1_pt1 | contig 50434 bp, 49 predicted proteins | sample 1588431 | NCBI WGS metagenome assembly OIYX01 (sample SAMN03283241) | human gut metagenome | biome: human-associated habitat; material: feces | host: Homo sapiens | place: Peru | collected 2012
TGCTTCCGCCGCATCAACACGCTCAAGTCGGAGCTGGCCGACGCAAAGGCGGCTTACCGCGCCGCAAAGGATGAGGACGAGCTTTCGCGCGGCGTCGTGATCCTCCCGGCTGAGGAGCCGGCGGAGGACGACGAGCCTGCCGAGGAGCCGCAGGAAGCCCCGGAGGGATAACCGCCCGAACCCCACGAGGCACCGCAAAACCTATCAAATTTGTCATTGCGAGGAGGGCATTTTCAATGCCCGACGCGGCAATCTTTAAGGTATCGTCGCGGGATGCCGTAACGACAGAAGCAGCACGCAAGCGTCAAGGGAGAAGCCCTCGCGCTTGCGTGCCGTTTTTCAAATGTACAATATTCTTTTTTGAATGCGTTATGTTCATTTTTCGTTTTCGAATGCATGTATTCTTTTTTTGCTCCGGGATGCCATGCTTTGGCTTAAAGATTGCCGCGTCGGGCTGCGCCCTCCTCGCAATGACACATCGGGAGCTTTTTCTGATTTTTCGGAAGCAGATTTCGCCCTGCGACGACAGAAATCGTTGATTCCAGAAGCAAATTTCGGCCTGCACGACACAGGACGTCGGTTTTCCTGTAAAACCTATCAGTTTTGTCATTGCGAGGAGCGAAGCGACGCGGCAATCTTTAAGGCATCGTCGCGGGATGCCGTAACGACAGAAGTAGCACGCAAGCGTCAGGAAAAAAGCTCCTGTGCGCTTGCGTGCCGTTTTTCAAATGTACAATATTCTTTTTGAATGCGTTATGTTCATTTTTCGTTTTCGGATGCATGTGTTCTTTTTTCGCTCCGGGATGCCGTTCTGCCGACTTAAAGATTGCCGCGTCGGGCTTGCGCCCTCCTCGCAATGACACATCGGGGACGGGTGCGGTCTATACGGCGCGTGCCTGCTCGCAATGATATGCGGCCGATACGGCGACCTTCTCGCGATGATGCGGCGAGGATCAGTCCGGCGTTTCTGCGAAGGAGCGTGGGATCGATCCTGCAAAAAAAGTTTTTTGCTCGAGAAAAAAGGGGTTGACAAATGAGGGTCGGTCTGATATGATTATAAAAGAAATGATAATCATTATCATTTGCAAAGATTTGGCGGATCCAATATTCCGAGATGGCCTTGCGGACGGCGAGATTCGCATAAAGCCGTCGAGGTGTCCCCGCGACCGGCGCTCTGCCGGCGCTCTGCCGAAGCCCGCGAGATTTTGTTGCTTCTGCAGCCTTGCCCGATTCCAAACATCACGGGAGGTGAACCGATGCCCACGCATAAGCGAAGCCGAAAGCGTGACGCGATCCTGGCGTGCGTCCGCTCGACCACGGCACATCCGACGGCCGACTGGATCTACGCGCAGCTCAAGCCGCAGCTCCCCGACCTCTCCCTCGGCACGGTCTACCGCAACCTCGCGATGTTCAAGCGCGAGGGGCTGATCGCCTCGGTCGGCGTGGTGGACGGTCTGGAGCGCTTTGATTTCAACGTCGCGCCCCATGCGCACTTTGTCTGCGAGCACTGCCACGCCGTCATCGACGTTGACCTGTCCCCGCCCGAGGGGCTTTGCGAGCAGGTTTCCTGCGGCGCTGTCCGCAGCTGCACGCTGAGCTTCAGCGGAATTTGTAACCAATGCATCCGGACGGATGCCGAACAATAAAACAAATTATGTAATATGGAGGATTTTCAAATGAAGAAGTATGTATGCCCCGTCTGCGGTTATGTCTACGAGGGTGAGATGCCCGAGGGCTACAAGTGCCCGATCTGCGGCGTCGACGGCAGCAAGTTCAAACTGCTCGAGGATGATGCAGCGCTGGCAGCCGAGCATGTTTTCGGCGTCGGCACGAAGCTCGACGGCGTCCCTGAGGAGGACAAGAAGTTCATTCTCGACCAGCTCAAGGCGAATTTCACCGGCGAGTGCAGCGAGGTCGGCATGTACCTCTGCATGGCGCGCATCGCGCACCGCGAGGGCTACCCCGAGATCGGCCTGTACTGGGAGAAGGCTGCCTATGAAGAGGCCGAGCACGCCGCGAAGTTTGCTGAGCTGCTGGGCAGCGAGCTGGAGCCGAACATGACCGACAGCACCAAGAAGAATCTGGCGTGGCGCGTGGAGTGCGAATTCGGCGCGACGGCCGGCAAGTTCGAGCTGGCAAAGATGGCCAAGAAGCACAACCTCGACGCCATTCACGACACCGTCCACGAGATGGCCCGCGACGAGGCCCGCCACGGCAAGGCGCTCAAGGGTCTGCTGGAGCGCTACTTCAAGTAAGCAACAAGCAAGCGACAAGTAAGCAACAACCAACGGAACAAACATAGCGAAGGAGGACAATCACGATGGGGATCTGGAATCAGGAATCTCGATTTTCTACCGCGTCAGGGAATGCGCTTCCCTATGTAGTGCTGCAGGTAACGCTGAAGGAAAAGTTCTTTGGAACCGGCTCGGGGAACCTGACCGATCTTGAAGCTGTGATCAACGAGCAGGTCGCCAAGGGATACCGACTGCATACGATGGCGACCTCTAACGGCGGCAGCAAGGGCTTCGGCGGCGGCGACCGGATTCAGGCGACTCTGGTCTTTGAGCGTCTGGATATGCGCTGAGCCCGCGACGAGACCGGTCAAGGCATGACAAGAGAGGAAGCACCGCGGGTGCTTCCTCTTTAATCAGTATGAGAAGGCCTTTGAAGCGTCATCTGCACGTTCCGCAGCCGGCGCTTCAAAGGCCTGATTATCATCATGGGCTTTCATCGGGTGTTTGGATCAGACGAGGTATTTTTTCACGATCGGAATGGCGTTCAGGATCGCCGAGAGGCCATAGGAGATCGCGAATATGCCTGCCGTCACGACGACCGCGCCGATCGCCGCCGGAAAGGCCGAGGCGCGAAACCCGAGCCGCTCCAGTATGCTGAGCACGCCCGGATGCACAAGAAAGATCCCGAAGCTGCACTTGGAGAGGGAGCGCACGACCGCGCTGCCGCGCTTCCCCGAGCAGGCCGCGGACAGTCTGCATTTTGCAAACGTGAAGACCGCAACGCTTTGCAGCAGCACGTTGAGCGTCATTTCGTTCATGAAGCCCTTGCAGGGCGCGCCCAAGCTCCGGCTGAGCCACTCCGTGCCCCAAACCGTCGCGGCAAAGCCGAGCAGGCCGAGCGCATAGATCACGCGCTCGACTTTTTTGCTGATCTGCGCGGTGTTGAGCGCGTGGCCGAGCAGAAAATAGGGGACATAGCCGAGGGTAAAATAAAATTTCATGTTGCTGTAGCCCGTGGTCAGCCCCGCATAAAGCGCGCCGTCCTTATGCAGCAGCATATCCGCAAGGCGAATCGCCTTGCCGAGCATCGGCAGCAGGAAGGTGAAGCAGAGCGAAAGCAGCAAAAAATATCGCAGCGCGCGTCGATCGGACGTGATCCGCCGCAGCAGGGGCGTGATGAGATAAAGCCCGACGATCATATAGAGAAACCAGAGCTGATAAGACCCGGTCAAAAAATTGGAGATCAGGCCGAAAACGCTCCGGTCGCGGAGGAAGAACGGAACGGCATAGACCGCCGACCAGAAGACAAAGGCGATCAGGATGCGCAGGATGTTTTTGGAAAACAGCCGCCTCAGGCGCACCTCGCGGCGCTCGTCCAGAAACAGCGCGCCGCTGATCATGACAAAGATCGGATTGCCCCAGTGGGAGATCGAGCTGAAAAAGCTCAGCGCGTGCCACTGCGCGGAGTGCATGTCCATGCTGCGCCATCCCCTGGCGGTGACGTGGATCATCACGACCGCAACGATCGCGGCGATGCGAAGCATATCCAGATAGGCCACGCGTCCCCGCTCGGCGCGCACGGGCGCGTCCGAAAGTCTGTTCATAAAAACTCCACCTCAAAAAATGTGATTGGGCATCGCAGCCCGGCTGCGCTGGGAAGCACTGCACCTTCCGAGCAAACGCGGCCGGCCTTTTGGGCGCGTCTGCCGCAGCGGCGAGCGCTCTTTTTAAGTATAACATGCAGAGTTGGGCTTGTCAATCGGCCGCCGAGCGCCGCAGCCGATTTAATCAGAGGCTCCCCTAAAGAACCGTCAGCAGCGTGCCGGCGCCGATCAGCACGCAGCCGATCAGGGAGCGCGCCGTGAACCGCTCGCGCAGAAGCACGAACGCCAGCACCAGAGTGATGACCACGCTCAGCTTATCCACCGGGACGACTCTCGACGCCTCGCCGATCTGCAGCGCAAAATAATAGCACAGCCACGAGACGCCCGTCGCCACCCCCGAGAGGATGAGAAACAGCCAGCTTTTCCGGCTGATCTCGGCAAGCCCGCTCTGGGCGTGGGTGAGGAAGACCATCCCCCATGCCATAACAAGGACGACGACCGTTCGAATCGCGGTGGCGAGGTTGGAGTTGACCCCGTCGATGCCGAGCTTGGCCAAAATGGACGTGAGCGCCGCGAATACGGCGGACAGCAGCGCAAACAGAAGCCACATTGTGCATTCCTCCGAGCATGTTTTTTCTATTCTATCACTCTTTTGCGAAGGACGCAAGCCGCCGCGCGGCTGCCGGGGTCTGCTCCCGAACGAGGGCAAAAAACGCAACGCCGCAGCGGAACTCGACGGATCCGCCGCGGCGTTGCGGCTGTTGGGCGTTATAGGCTCGCTCAGAGCGCCTTTTTCGCAGTCTCGACCAGCGCCTTGAAGGCGTCGGCGTCGCTGATGGCCAGCTCGGACAGGCTCTTGCGGTTCATCTCAACGTTCGCCTTCTTCAGGCCGTTCATGAAGCGGGAATAGTTCATGTCGTAGGGCTTGACGGCGGCGGAGATACGGGCGATCCACAGGCGGCGGAAGTCGCGCTTCTTCTGCTTGCGGCCGATATATGCATAAACGCCGGACTTCTTGACGGCCTGCTTGGCCATTTTGAAGTGGGTGGATTTGGAGCCCCAGTAGGATTTCGCCAGCTTCAGGGTCTTATTTCTTCTCTTGCGCGTCATCATCGCGCCTTTTACTCGTGCCATTTCTATATCCTCCTATCCGATTATTTGTACGGGATCATCTTTTTGATGGCGTCCGTATTGGTGACATCCGCGTAGGTCGTGCTTCTCAGACGGCGACCGCGCTTGGTGTCCTTCTTGGTGAGGATGTGGCTCTTGAAAGCGTGCGCTCTCTTGACTTTACCGGTCTTGGTGAGATTGAATCTCTTTTTTGCACCGCTATGGGTCTTGAGTTTCGGCATGGTAGGTTCTCCTTTTGATATTATTTTGCAGTCTTTGGCGACAGGAAAATAGACATGTGTCTGCCGTCGAGCTTCGGCTTTTTATCCAGATTTGCGGTTTCGGAGCAGCCGTCGGCAAAGCGGAGCAGGAGCTGCTCGCCGATGTCGGTGTGCGCCATTTCACGGCCGCGGAAGCGGACGGTGACCTTCACACGGTTGCCGTCGGCAAGGAATTTCATCGCGCTGCGCATTTTGGTGTTGAGGTCGTTGGTGTCGATGCTCGGGGACATGCGGATCTCCTTGAGCTCGACGACGCGCTGATTCTTTTTGGCCTCTTTTTCCTTTTTGAGCTGGTCAAAACGGAACTTTCCGTAATCCATGATCTTGCAGACCGGCGGAACCGCCACGGGCGAGATCTTCACAAGGTCAAGCTCCTGCTCCTCGGCCAGGCGAAGCGCCTCTGCCGACGAAACGATGCCGACCATGCTGCCGTCCGCATTGATCAGACGAACCTCTTTGTCCTGAATTTCTTCGTTGAGCTGATGATCTAATTTGCCGATGGGAATGCACCTCCATTTTCCGGAAAAAAAGCACGGGAGCAACAGCACCCGCACCGATCTCCTGCAAAAACAGGCTCGATATTCAACCTCTTCGCTTTGCTGGAGGTGAGGGCGGGGCTGCCGACCTTCTTTGTTTTGCCAAAACAGTATACCATTTAATTATGCGTCTGTCAAGTATTTTTTGCGGCTTTTTCTCTTCAAATTCTTTTCAAATCGGGGAATCTGTGGTATGATAGGAGCAAATGAAAAAGAAAAGAGGTTGCCCCATGAAAAAAATGCTGACCGCGCTGCTTCTGGCGGCGCTTTTGACCGGGCTTTGCGCCTGCGCCGGGATGCCCGAGCCGCCGACTCAGGCGCCGACCGAGACGGCCACGGCCGCTTCCGAGCCGACCGAGACGACGACCGAAGCCCCCGAGACGACCACGGCCGTCCCCGAGACGACGACCGAGGCGCCGAAGGCCGTCCTGAACCAGACCTATCGCGCTGCGCAGCTCTATCACGACGAGTACGGCGTGCTCTGGGTGCAGGTGATCGCCGAGGTGCGCAACGACGGCGACACGCCGCTGACGCTGGACGACGGCGTCGTGAGGCTCTTCGGCGGCGGCGCCGAGCTGACGGTGCTCGACCATGTCGCTGCCTATCCGCAGTGCATCGCCCCGGGCGAGCGCGCGGTCTATTATGAGGAGAAGGCCATCGACACGCAGTACGAGGGCGAGGTGACGCTCGAGCTGAGCTGCGGCGGCGAGCCGATCGAGCGCGCTGCGCGCTATGCCGTCTCGGACGCCGAGCTGCGCGCCTCCGGCTCCGGCATCCGCAGCCTGACCGGAACGGTGAAAAACGACACGAAGCAGCCCGGGGAGCTGGTCTGTGTGGCGGCCGTCCTCTATGACGAGCAGCAGCAGCCGCTCGGCGTGCTGTATTACTACCTGCTCGAGACGCTTCGCCCCGGCGCGGAGCAGAGCTTCACGCTCGAGCCGTACCGTCTGCCTGACGCCGTGCGCTATGCCGACGCCGACTCCTTCCGGGTCTATGCCTACCCCGTGGGCTGAGGGCGGCGGCATGGAGCGGCCGATCGCGGTCTTTGACTCCGGCCTCGGCGGGCTGAGCGTCCTGCGCGCGCTGCGCCGCCGGATGCCGCACGAGCGCTTCCTCTATTTCGGCGACTCGGCCAACGCGCCCTATGGCTCGCGCCCGACCGAGGAGATCCGCGCGCTGACCCTGCGCCATGCCGGGCGGCTGTTTGAGGCCGGAGCAAAGGCGCTCGTTGTGGCCTGCAACACCGCGACCTCGGCGGCCATCGGGGAGCTGCGCGCGCAGTATCCGCAGCGCATCATTGTCGGCATCGAGCCGGCGCTCAAGCTGGCTGTCGAGCGGCACCCGCACGGGTGCATCCTCGTCATGGCGACCGAGGCGACCCTGCGCGAGCGGAAATTTTCCGCGCTGACCGAGCGCTATTCCGGCGACTGCACGATCCGCAGATGCCCCTGCCCGGGGCTGGTGGAATTTGTCGAACGCGGCGAGCTGGATTCCCCGGCGCTCGACGCCCACCTGCGCAGGGAGCTGCGCCCGTTCCTGACGCCGCAGCCGGACGCCGTCGTGCTCGGTTGCACGCACTATCCCTTCCTGCGCCGGGCGATCGCGCGGGCGGTGGGGGCGTCCTGCGAGCTGCTTGACGGCGCGGACGGCACGGCGCGCGAGACGCTGCGCCGCCTGACGGAGGCCGGTCTGCTGCGCACGCAGGGCGCGGGCGGCGTGGAGCTGACCGACAGCGAGCCGGCCATGCTCCCGCTGGCCGAACGCCTGCTGAACGCGGAATGATCGGAAAGCCCGAGCGCCTCGCGCAGAGGCGATGCGGGGCGAGCGCAGTTTCCGCGCAAAAAAACCTGCGTTGTTTGCGGCTCCTGCCTTGCAAAATATTCCGCCATACGGTATAATCAAATTGACGGCGCACGACTGCGCCGCAGAGAGACAAGCACCCTCCGGAGAGGGCGGGAAACGCATTCCCGCGACGAAGACCACCTCCTGTCCGTGCCGCATTTCGCGCGACGGACGCACGGAGCGACAGACAGAAAGGGGAAGATTTTATGTTTTGTACGAATTGCGGGCAGAAAAATGCCGACAACGCGGCGTTCTGCGTGTATTGCGGAGCGCGGCTCGGAGGAAGCGGAGCAGGCTCAACGCAGCCGGGCGATTATGCGCAGCAGCCGGATGCCTATGCCCCGCAGCCGGGCGCCCCTGCCATGCAGCCGCCGAAGAAGAAGCCGTCGGCAGCCCGGTGGGCGGTGCCGCTTGCGATCGTTCTGACGCTTGCGATCGCCGCGGCGGTCGTGTTTTCGCTGCGAAAAACGTGCGCAAATTGCGGGGAAACCTTCTTTGGCAAATCGCACAGCCTATATGGCTATGACATTTGCGACGATTGCTGGACGAACGACGGCTATGGGGACATTTTCGATTATTATGACGACGTCTGGGATCTGTTCGATTGACGCCGCAGACGATTGATTCAGAGATTCCCTAGGGAGCCTCTGAATCAATCAGCTGCGGCGCTCAGCGGGTCTTTTGCCCCAACTTATTGGTTTGAAAATCTTGAAATACGAAAAGGATTCCTGCGATTTCCAAACCTCAATTTGGAACAAAATCCTTCACTGACCGCTCTTGCGATTGAATCAGAGGTTCCCTAAGCCGCTTTGGAAGCGGCTCGGATCGACCAAAAGCGCCGCCGCTCAGCCGAGGACGGCGGATCCGATAAAAACCAAGGGGTCAGGCAATCAGCCTGACCCCTTGGTTTTTATGAGTTTTCGCTCATGTCGACCCACATGGCCGGTCGAACGGCGGCTCGTGTGTAGGAGACGTTGCTACCGATATAGTTGATTTCTCCGGCGGAATCCACCGTGATGGCTGTGCGTTCGTTATTGCCCGGTGTGCGAAGCCACCACCAGCAGTTGCTGTTTGTGCGGCTTGTCCAAACCTGATCCGCAACGGGAACGACCTTGCAGAGCATGATTTCCGGCAGTGCTGTGCCGTAGCGTTCCGCCTCGGAAAGACCCAAGAGGAAGAAGCGACTCGTCGTTGCGCGCCCGGCGGAGGTCATGCTGTACGGATTGTCATCCGCAGGCACCTCCTGCTCGAGGATCTTTCCCTTTTCCTTTTTCGAGAAATTATTCTTATAGAATTTCCCGTTCAGCCATTCGCGAATGGAGCTGTTTTCCCAGCTAACCTCGTCGTCATTGTCATAAAAGGCCCGGCCATCCAACCCGTCCTTTGCAAGCAGTAGCAATTTACCGCGGTCATTTTCCAAAACGTACCATTCCAGCGCCTCTTCGCCCTTTCGGCTCTTGTCTTGCTCCATCGTGCCAAAGCAGATCACGTCGCCGGGATGCGCCACGAAGGGGTGCTCTGCCAGCAGAGCCGCTGCTTTTTCCTCCGAATCGCTGTAGTCTTCCGCCGTGCGGTATGCGTCGTAGGCCTCGGCAAAGCGCTCTGCGGCCGAAGCGTCTTCTCCGATCTGGTAGCTGCACTTTGCCAGATAATCGGTGGCGTCTGCATGACCCTGCGCCTGCTCGAACAGCTCAACGGCCTTTTTATAATGCTTGCTCCGGAATTCCTTTTTGGCCTGCGTATAGTATCCCTCGCCGATGCGCTCAGAAGCGTCAGAGTAGCTCCCGGCGTTGGCAAAGGCTTCGTCTGCCGCGGCGGCGTCTCCTTCGGCAAGCGCCTCCTCACCGATTGCGTAGTAGGCCGCCTGCGCCTGAACCTCTGCGTCGGAAAAACCGCCTGCCTGCAGGAACGATGAGGCAGCCCCGGAATAATCGCCCTCTGCCATCTGTTGCTCCGCCCGGCGGTAAAAGCCCTCGCCGATGTGCAACGCGGCATTGGAATAGTTTCCAGCGGCTCGGAACGCCGTGTCTGCACCCTGCGGATCTCCGCTTTGCGCAAGATACAAGCCCTGCTCATAGTAGCACTCCGGGATCCGATCGAGGGCGTCTCGGTATGCTCCGGCCTTTTCGAACGCGCGGATCGCCTCTTCAAAGCGCCCCTCGGAGAGCGCTGCTTCGCCCTGCCCATAGGCATGTGCGGGAAGGCCGAAGCGTATGAGCGCGAATGCGGCGACGGCCAGCAGCAAAACGGCAGCGCCGGAGATCAGCAAAATGCGCGTCCGCTTGGATTTTTTTCGCTCCATCTGTTTCTGGGTGGCATCTGCAGCCTCTGCGGCCGCCTTTGCGCTGTCCTCACAGCTGTGAAAGCGACTTGCTGCGTCCTCATAGTTTCGTATCGTGCGAAATTGCTCGGCGGCTGCGAGAAAGTCCGCTTCTGTCGCGGCGGTCTGCTCCATGGCGACGGCGGCCTCATAATGCTCCTTCATCCTCGAGCCGAGGAGCGCCTCCAGCTCCTTTTCGCATTGATCCATATGCGCCGCATATGCCGCACGGAGCTGAGCCGCTGTTTTTTGATCCTTTTCGGTTTCTTCTCCGATACATCGGTCATATTCCGCAAGGATCCTTGAGCGAACCGACTCGATGCGCAGCGCGAACGCCGGATCCGCGTTGCGCAAGGCGCGCTGCAAGTTTTTCTGACTGCTCCAGAATGCGAGCTCGCTGTCCTTCTGCTTCCTCATCGCGGCGGATCGAGACGGAAAGACTACATTAAACAGCATCCTGCTGCCGATTTCATCGGCGCTCAGAAGCTTTTGCTCGGTATATTTTTGAATCAGATATTTTTGTCGGCTGACATCCGGCGAGCATGCCGAAACACGCTGTGGCTGGATCGTTTTCAACACCTCGGTGTGCTTGCGAACCAGCTCCTCGTCTCCGGAGCAGCGCTCGCCGAGCAGCACCTTGCCCCAGTAGGCCTGCGCACAGTGCAAGTCTTGATTGAGCGCCTGTTCAAAAAACGAGGACGCGTTCGCCGGGTCGCCATCCTCCAGCGCAAAGAAACCTCGCTCAGCCAGGTTGGCGGCAACGGCCGCAGGCGCATTGGGGACGGGCTTCCGGGGCGGCGACTGCATGGAAGCCGCAGGACTCAACGGCGCGGAAAGGGAGGACGCGGCCGCAAGGTCTGCCGGTTCTGCAGCAGCTACGCCGCCGAGCGGAGCCTGCGCAGCCGTCAGCAACGACGACACGTCTGCCTGCTCTCGACAGGAGGCTGCAATTCGCGCGGCCTCCTTGCGGTATACGCGTGCGGCCATTGTGTCTGCAAAATGAACTGCCGAGACGCAGTCGCTGTCGCTCGGAAAGCTCCGTCCGTCTGCAAGGCGGCAAACCGGGACATAGTCGCACGAAGCAGGATCCTCGTGGTATGTAACGCCGAACCGGCAGAGCGCTCGCTGCCAGTATGCCTCGGCATTCTGCGGATGCTGCGCCAAAAAACGGTCGAAGCACGCCCGACCCTGCTCATATTGGCCGGTCAGCCGGAATGCGTTGCCCGTTTGAAAGGCCTCCGCTTGCGAAAGATCCTCCAGCACGGGGAGCGTTGTTTGCATCCCGCAGCTTGGGCATATGGAGACGGAATTCCCATCTGACAGGGGCAGAGGGCTGCCGCAATATTTACATCCGATCGTCGCCATGGCTGATTCCTCCTTGTGTGTATCCGCTCAGGGATTTGTGCGGCGGCAGTTTTCACAAACGTCCCCGTCAAATTTCCAGCACCAAAGCCCACAAACCGAGCATTTGTGATAATAGTCGTCGAACTCCAGCTTGCAGTCGGAGCAAAGATAAAGCTCCGTTCTGCCGCCGTAGTCAGAGAGGGTTCGGTGATAATAGCACAGATGCCTTTGACACCATGAGCAGGACTTTTCGCTGTAAACAACGTGCCCCTCTTTATAGGTGCCGGAATAGATGATGTAGGTGCCCTCCCACGGCGCTGTCCATGTAAAGCCCTCTTCCGGGTCGTATTCCGTTTTGAATGTGCAAACGCCGTCAGCCCAACAGTAATAGATCTTGCCGGTTTCGCTGTTGACGATTTTCTGCTTCAGCGCCGGAATCACAAACGATGCGATTTCGATATTCTGCGGATTGCTGACGCTGTAAATGTCGTTTTGCTTTTCCCAGCGCAGCGTCGTGCTTGCGTCGAAGGATTCGGTGAGCGTGGCCAGCGCGTTGTCCCAAAGGTAATAGGTCATGCCGTTGGCGTTGATGGCTTTTTCCAGCGCAGGCGCTTCGCCGTAGGAATAGGCTGCCACAACCACGTCCGCGACAGCGCTCGAGACCTTAAATTGATAGGAGGATTCGTCCTTCACCCAGCTCAGATCAGAGTCGATGCGATAGGTTGGGGTGTCAGTTGCGGAGTGGTCGCTCCAGAGATAGTAGGTTGTTTTGCCGCTCTCAAACTGGAATGCCAGCGAGGGGGTCTGCTCTTGCCCGCCGGCCGTCTCTGCCGAGTTCGTCTGCGGCTCGGCGTCGACCTTCTGAGAGAAATAGCTGCAGCCGCTGAGCAGCACAGCCAGCACAGAGAGGGCCATGCCAAGGCTCAAAAATCGCTTAAAAAATCTCATTCGGCAAATCCTCCTGTCGAATATTACAAAATTAAGGGCGCAAAGACCGCTTGGTTCGTATCAATTTAATTATAATGCACTCGACAGGATATGTCAAGGAAGCAGTCGAAAAAGCATAAAAAAGGGCGGATGCCCAACATGGTGCACGAAACAGACGCGCCCCCGGCCTGAGCTGGCCGGGGGCGCGTTGACAGCATTTTATGCATTTACGCAGGGGCTGAGCGGGTGACGGAGCGGACGGTCAGCGTCTCGCCGTCGACGGAGAAACGCACCTCGCAGCCGCCGAAGGCCATGCCGTAGACGCGGTCGGGGTCGTTTTGGTAGGACGGGCGCGGGTCATGCGCCAGAACGCCGAGCAGCGCCTCGCGCGTGCGCGCCGAAAGACCGGCCAGCAGCGTCTCGTCCGCCCGCACGGTCAAAAGCCGCCCCTCGCCGGACGCGGCGAAGCCGCCGACGGCCTCGGGCTTGCAGTCGGCATAGGGGAGATAGGGCTTGACGTCGTAGATCGGCGTGCCGTCCATCAGGTCGGCGCCGGAGACGTCGAGCACCGCGCCGAGCGCGGCGTCGTGCCGGATCGCCTCGAGCCGCACGCACGAAAGCCCCAGCGGGTTCGGCCGGAAGGGCGAGCGCGTGGCAAAGACGCCCATGCGGGCGTTGCCGCCCAGACGCGGCGGCCGCACGGTCGGCGACCAGCCGTCGCGGCGCGCCTCGGAAAATTCCCAGATCAGCCACAGATGCGAGAAGCCCTCCAGCCCGCGCAGGGCGTCGGCGTTCCGGAATTCCGGCTCAAAGACGACCGTTGCGCGCAGGGCGTCGACGAGGCCGCTCTGTCGCGGGATGCCGAATTTCGTCGGAAACGGGCTGCAAATGTGCGCGATCTGCTTCAGCTCCAGTGCCATGGCGTCCACCTCAGAGCCGGGAGAAGACCTCGCCCAGCGACTCATGCAGGACGAGGCTCGCCTCGTTATCATAGGGCGTCTCGTCGCGGTTGATGAGCACGAGGCGGTCGCCGCCGTAATAGCGCAGCAGTCCCGCCGCCGGGTAGACCGTCAGGCTCGTGCCGCCGACGATGAGCAGGTCGGCGCGCGAGATCATCGTGACCGCGCCGGTCAGCGTTTTCTCGTCGAGCGGCTCCTCATAGAGCACGACGTCGGGCTTGACGATGCCGCCGCAGTCGCAGCGCGGCACGCCGGGACAGTCGCGGATGAACGTCGCGGGATAGGCCCTGCCGCAGCGCATACAGTGGTTGCGCAGGACGCTGCCGTGCAGCTCGAACACGCGCCGGCTGCCCGCCTTTTGGTGCAGCCCGTCAATGTTCTGCGTCACGACGGCGGCCAGATGCCCCTCCTGCTCGAGCCGCGCGAGCACGCGATGCGTAACGTTCGGCTCGAAGCCGAGCGGGAGCATTTTTTCGCGGTAAAATTTGAAAAATTCCTCCGGCCGCCGGTCAAAAAAGCTGCGGCTGATGATCGTCTCGGGGGGATAGTCGAATTTCTGATGATACAGGCCGTCCACGCTGCGGAAATCCGGGATCCCGCTCTCGGTGGAGACGCCTGCGCCGCCGAAAAAGACGGCGCGGTGCGCCTGCTCAATCCAGCTTTTCAGCGTTTCGATTTTTGAAGGCATCGTCTTCCTCCTCCAGTTCGGCCAAGAATTTTTTCTCGGCGCGCGTCTTGTCGGGCAGCCGGAGCTTGGCGAACATATCCGGCCGCCGGTGAAGCGTGCGCAGGATCGACTGCTTGCGCCGCCAGCGCGCCACGCGGCCGTGGTCGCCGGAGCGCAGGATCTCGGGGACGGGGCGCTCGTGCCAGACGGCCGGGCGGCTGTACTGGGGATATTCCAGCAGACCGTCCCAGTGGCTCTCGTCCTCAAAGCACTCGCGGTCGGGCAAAACGCCCGGCACGAGCCGACTGACGGCGTCGGCCACGGCCATTGCCGGGATCTCGCCGCCCGTCAGAACGAAATCGCCGATGGACAGCTCCTCGTCGACGCATTCGTCGATGAAGCGCTGGTCGATGCCCTCGTAGTGCCCGCAGACGAGCACGAGGTTGTCCAGCCCGGCCAGCCGCTTGGCGTCGGCCTGCGTGAACACGTGGCCGCAGGGCGACAGGAAGATCGTGTGCACGGGGCCACCGGCCTCGTCGCAGGCGTGGCACCAGCAGCGATAGAGCGGGTCGGCCTGCAAAATCGCGCCGCGCCCGCCGCCATAGGGATAGTCGTCGACCTGATTTTGCTTATTGGTCGTGTAATCGCGGATCTGATGCGTCTCGATGCGCAGATAGCCGCGCTCCTGCGCGCGGCCGAGAATGGACTCGCCCAGCACGTCGCCGACGGTGTCGGGGAAAAGGGTCAGAATGTCAATTCTCATCGGTCGCAAAGCCCTCGATCAGATGCACCCGCACGACGCCCGCCTCCACGTCGATCAGGCGGATGAATTCCTTGACAGCGGGGATCATATACTGCTTGCCCGCGCCGCCGATGACATAGACGTCGCTCGACGGCAGGGTCAGCACGTCGCGGAGCGTGCCGAGCTCCTCGCCGGTGTCGTCGTTGAGCACGCGGCAGCCGATCAGGTCGGCGATGAACACCGTGCCCTCGGGCAGCCGCACGCCCGTGCGGTCGACGCAGACGGTCTTGCCGCGCAGAAGCGTGGCCTGCTCGGGCGTCTCGACGCCCTCGAGCTTGGCCAGCACGCAGCCCTTGTGGATGCGGGCGCTCTGCACGGCGACGGGCTTGCCGCCGAGATAGAACGTTTTGAATTTCAGCAGGAATTCCGGGCCGTCCGCCCACGGGAGGATCTTGACCTCACCCTGCACGCCGTGCGTGCTGACGATCTGCCCGGCTTCAAGAAACTGTTTCATCCTCGCACCTCACAGCTTGGCGTAGGCCTTCTCCAAAAAGCGCTCGGTCTTGACGACCACGCGCTCGTGCGTGGCTTTTCCGATCTCTCCGGCCTCGTCAAAGGCCGTGATCTCAAAGGTCAGCCTGCGGCCGTCGACGGCGGTGAGGCGGCTCTCGGCGCGCACCTCCATGCCGACCGGCGTCGCGGCCAGATGCTGCACGTCCATGCGCGTGCCGACGGACGTCTCGCCCTCGGCGAGCTTGCCCTCAAGGGCGTTGCAGGCCGCGCCCTCCATCAGCGCGACCATGCAGGGCGTCGCGTAGACCAGCAGCGAGCCGCTGCCGACCTCCTGCGCCGTGTCCGCGCGCTCGACCACCGTCTCGGCGCTGCCGGTCATTCCAACTTCAACGATCATGGTTTTCTAACTCCTTTGAACAAAAAAGTCCTGACTTCTGCCAGTATTATAGCAGAAGTCAGGACGGATTGCAACGGTTTTACTTGTCCGCGCGGACGGCGACGGCCTCAATTTCGACGAGAGCGTTTTTCGGCAGAGCCGCGACCTCGAAGCAGCTTCTTGCGGGGTTGTTCGGGAAGTGCTTGGCATAGACGGCGTTGAACGCCGCGAAATCGGACATATGCTGCAAATAGCAGGTCGTCTTTGCCACGTGGACAAGGTCGCTGCCTGCGGCCTCCAGAATGGCCTTGAGGTTGGCGATGGACTGCTCGGCCTGCGCCTCGATGCCGCCCTCGGGGAAGCTGCCGGTGGCCGGGTCGATGGGGAGCTGACCGGACGTGAAGACCAGCGCGCAGTGCGCAATGGCCTGAGAATACGGGCCGATGGCGGCCGGGGCGTGCTCAGTGTGAATAATCTCCATGTGAAAAATCCTCCTGTAATTTGATTTTATTGGTAAAATTAGGGAAGCTCTGATTAAATCGCAAGAGTGATCAGCGAGGGATTTTGTTCCAAATTGAGGTTTGGAAATCGCAGGAATACTTTGTGTATTTCAAGATTTTCAAACCGATAAGTTGGGACGAAAGACCCGCTGAGCGCCGCAGCCGATTTATTCAGAGGTTCCTTAGGACTATTTCGCGATTTTTGACTCTAAATAGTCCAATATATCCTGCGGCGCCTGCGCCTCGGCGACGTTCAGCCGCCCCAGCGCGCAGAGCGTCTGCGGCAGCCCCTTGACGAGGGTGTTGCTTCGCGCGGGGTCGGTGCAGAGCGTGATGGCGAAGCCGTTTTCGTGCAGCGTGACCTCCGTCAGCGTGGAATAGACGCCCTCGGGATAGGCCAGCGCGATGGGCGCCGCGCCGAAGGCGGATTCATACATCGTGCGATAGGCCTTGACGTCCGCGAGGATCGCGGCCTGAAAATCGGCCTCGCTCTCGCCGGGCAGCGGGCTCATCGTCGCGCGCACGTCTGCGGCCGTTTCAAACGGCGGCCACTGGTGCATGTCAAAGGTGTGGCTCTGGATGCTGATGAGGCCGGAGGCCGTCATTTCGCGCGCCTGTTCGAACGTGAAGTGCGGCGTGATGGCGTTGCCGGTGTCCTTGTATTCTGTGCAGCCGAAGGAGAAGCCGATCGAGAAGATCGTCGCCTTCAGATCCAGCTCCTTCAGGATCGGGTAGGCCAGCTCGTAGTTGCTGGCGTAGCCGTCGTCGAGCGTGATGCAGAAGGGCTTTTCGGGCAGCTCCGCGCCGTGATAGACATAGTCATAAAGCTCCTGCATCGACACGGCGTGCCACCCGGCGGCCTTGACGGCCTCGAGCTGGGCGCGGAAGCGCTCGGGCGTGATGACGGTCGCGTCGTCGCCCTCGGCGGCGAGGTGGTGATACATCAGGATCGGCACGGTCACGCTGTGCGCGCTCTGCGCCGGGGTCTGCGCCTCAAGCTGCTCGGCGCGCGCGATCCGGCGGCCGAAATTCTCCGGCATCCAGACGGAATCGTCGCCGAAAATTTTCGCCAGCACCATGTCGCCCACGGCGTTGCGGAAATGCGTGGCGTCGTAAAAATACCGTGCGTCGTCCGAAATGGCGCTCTGCGCGAAGTCCCAGTAGTCCGTGACCTCGGCCAGCGCCTGTCGGTAGCGCTGCAGCTCCTGCGCGTCGACCTTCTCCCACTGCCCGCTGTAGACCGGCGAGAAGATCACCGTCAGCCGGACGCCGCGCGCGTCGCAGAGGTCGCGGATCTGCTCGACGGCCTGCACGCAGGCGTCGATCTGCCCGAGATACGCCGACTGATCGTCGCAGGAGAAGTCCGCGCCGTAGCTTGCCTCGTACCAGGCGAGGTCGCCGACGTTCTCCACGTCGCGCACGCGCTTGTCGTAGCAGCCGCTCTCGACGTCAAAGACGTCGAAGACCTGCGGCAGCAGCGTGTCGGAGGCGCGGGAGCGCAGCTTTTCCAGCGAATAGCGCGGCCCTGCGAGGGCATATTTGAGGTAAAACGCCAGCGGACTGCCGCCGTTGACCTTGTAGTGCGGCCGGTCGGTCAGACCCGTGCCGTCCTCGGTCGGCGTGGCGGCCTCGTTGATGCCGAGGTTCAGAATGAGGTTTTTGACCTCATAGTGCCCGAGCAGGTAGGCGGCAAAATCGCTGTAGTCCTTCGTGTTGCAGCCGTAGACAAAGAGGTTATAGAACGACGCGCCGGTGTAGGCGTTGAGCCGCTCGGTGTCATAGGACGCGGCCGAGGACGAGCCGATGATATAGGAGTCGTATTCCTCGTGGTGGCGCTCGAGATATTCGAGCTTGGCCACGCGGGGATTGTTCGTCTGGTCATAGGAATCCCAGCCGAGCAGCCGGTCGCCGAACACGCCGAAGGGGTCGACCAGCAGATTGATCAGCACGCACAGCAGCAGCGCCGCCGCCAGCGCGAACGGGAGCATCCTCAGCCATTTTTTTGCGGACATTGCAGCGCCCCCTTACACATTTTCATAGACATAGGCAATGGCGGTGTAGCCGGTGTTGAGATAGACCGTCGCCAGCAGAAGAAAGAGCGCCGCGACCAGCACGAGGAACTGCACGACCGGCCTTTTCGCGGCCAGCGCCGTGCGCACGCGCACGCCGCGCTCCTGCTGCAAGCTGACGCAAAAGAGCACGAAGCCGGACAGGAGCACCGTAACATATCCGCCGGCGCTCAGGCCGAAGGACGTCCAGATGCCGCGCGGCAGCGCCTGAAGCAGGTGTGTCGCGCAGTGGCGCAGCATCCCCCATGCGGCCGAGAGGCTTTCGGCGCGCGAGAAAAAGCGCCCGATCGTCACGAGGAAGCAGGTGCGCAGAATGCGGAAGACCTGCATCGCGCGCCCCTCGCGCTTTTTGAAGAGCGGCGCGCAGAGCATGGCGGCCGACATCAGCAGGCCGTTCCAAAGGCCGTAGGCGATGTTTTGCAGCCCCGGCCCCTGCCAGACGCCGACGGCCAGAAAGACGACGACCGTCGCGACGCTCGGCACGAGCAGCTTGCCGACGCGCTTGCCCAGATGCTTGCGCAGCGGCTTGCAGAGCCGCGGGAGCCACTTGGAAAGCGCCAGCGGATAGAACAGGTAGTCCTTCATCCATTCGCCGAGGGAGATGTGCCAGCGGCGCCAGAAGTCGTCGATGCTCTGCGCAAAATACGGGCGGCGGAAATTCTCGCCGAGGCGGATGCCGAACAGCTCCGAGACGCCGCGCACGATGTCGATGCCGCCGGAAAAATCGCAGTAGAGCTGCAAGCAGTAGAGCGCAGCGCCCAGAAAGACGATCAGACCGGGATAGGCGGCATAGTTGCCGTAAAGCTCGGCGACCGGCGCGGCCAGCGTGTCGGCGATGAGCACCTTTTTCAGCATACCCCAGAGCATCAGCTCGATGCCGTCGCGCAGGTTTTCGGCCTGAAGGCGATGCTCGGCGAAGAGCTGCGGCGCAAGCTCGCCGTAGCGGTGGATCGGCCCCTGCACCATCTGCGGGAAATAGGACGCAAAGAGCAGATAGCGCAGAAAATTGCGCTCGGCGGCCAGCTTGCCGCGGTAGACGTCGATCAGATACCCGGCGGTCTGGAAAATATAGAACGAAAGCCCCAGCGGCACGAGCAGCTCCAGCGGCCGGAAGGGAAGCCCCGTCGCGCCGAGCAGCCAGTTGAGGTATTTATAGACGGCCAGCGTCAGGAAATTCAGGCACAGCGCCGCCGTCAGCACGCGCCGCCGCACGCGCACGCCGCGCTTTTTCGCGGCCGGGCGGTTTTCGCGCGGCGTCTCGGCCAGCAGCGCCTGTTCTTTTTGGTGCAGCGCCCCGAGCCAGCGCCCCGCGCCGTAGGTCATGCCGACCGTGGCCAGAAGCGACAGCCCGGCCGACGGACTGTACGACAGGTAAAACACGGCGCTCGCTGCCAGCAGCACATACCGGCGAAGGCGCACCGGAACCAGATAATAGGTCAACAGTGCGCCTGCCAGAAAAATCAGAAAGGTCAGGCTGCTGAGAGACATATCACTCGCAGCGCAGACGCTCGACCAGCGCCAAAATGGCCGCCGCGGAGTTGAAGTTCTCCGGCTCCAGCTCGTCGACCGTGATGGAGATGTCGTAGGCGTCGTTCAGCTCGCCGACGATCATGACGATGTCGAGCGAGGTCAGGATGCCGTCGTCGATGAGCGCCGTTTCGTGCGCAAAGTCGACGTCCGGGCAGCAGGCTTCCAGAATTTGGATGAGTTCCTTCATGGCGTTTGCTCCTTGATGTATTGCGCGCGCAGCAGCGCGCGGTCGATCTTCCCCGTGCGGTTGGCGGGCATAGTCTCCAAAAATACGACGCGGTTCGGCAGCATATACTCCGGCAGTCGCTCCCTCAGGCGGCGCAGCAGGCGCCTCGGGTCGTCCTCCTGCGCCTGACAGAAGAGCACGATGCGCTCGCGCGCCGCGTCATGCAGACAGCAGGCGTACTGCACCTCGGGCAGGGCGTTGGCTGCGACCTCGATCTCGCCAAGCTCGATGCGGTGCCCCATGTGCTTGATCTGGGAGTCCGCGCGGCCGACAAAGAGCAGGTTGCCGTCGGGCAGGTATTTTGCAAGGTCGCCCGTGCGGTAGATGCGCTCCGGCCATTGGGCTTGCAGCGGGCTTTGGCAGAAGGCCTCGGCGGTTTTTTCGGGGTTGGCATAGTAGCCCAGCGCAAGGCAGGTGCCGCGCACGCAAAGTTCGCCGACCTCGCCTGGCTCCGTGACGGCCGCGCCGTCGCGGCAGAGAAACACGCCGGAGTTGCCGAAGGGACGCCCGATGGGCAGCACCTCGTCGTCTGCATAGGCGCGGTCGACGCGGTAATAGGTGCAGTTGCAGGTGATCTCGGTCGGGCCATAGAGGTTGACATAATCTGCCGACGGCATGTGCCGCCGCCAGTCGTTGAGCACCTTGCAGGGCAGCAGCTCCCCGGAAAACATCACGCGCCGCAGATGCTCCGGCACAACGGAGTCGAACGTGCGCAGCGACGAGAGGATCTTCATGGCTGCTGCCGCCCAGATCAGCGTGTCCACGCGGCGCTCGTTGAGCCGCGCGACGAGCCGCTTGGGCATCAGGAAGAGCTGCTTTTCGAGGATCTGCACCGTCGCGGCGCTGCGCAGCGCGAGGTAAAGATCCTTCACCGAGACGTCGAAGTCGAACGGCGCCTGATTGCCGAAGACGGTCTGCCCGTCAAAGCCGAAGGCGGCCGTGAACTGCTCGGCCATGTCGATCACGCTGCGGTGCGAGACGAGCACGCCCTTGGGTACGCCCGTCGAGCCGGAGGTGAAGATGCAGTAGAGCGGGTCGGTGTCCAGCCCCTCGGCGATGGCGCGCTCGGCGACTGTCTCGTCGGCGGCCTCGGCGTTTTCGGGCAGCTCCACGGCCGGGCAGGTCATGAACGCAGGGCGCTGCGCCCCCTCGGCCGCCAAAACGATCGCCGCAGGCTGCATGGTTTCATAAATATCGCGCAGACGCTTCTCCGGGAGGGAGAGGTCGAGCGGGACATAAAAATTCCCGCTGCTCACGACGCCGTAGCAGGCAGCGGGCGTCCGCGCGCTCCGGTCGATCGCGACCAGAACCGGGCGGCGGCGCGCGCCGCCGAGCAAACGGCTCAGCTCCGCGCCGAGGGCGCAGACGATGCGCCAGAGCCGGACATAGGAATAGGCGCGCACGGAGTCGGCAAGGGCGCAGTGCTCCGGCGCGGTCTGCGCCGCGCGCTTGAGATAGGATAAAACGTTCGTCGTCATCTGTGCCACTCCCCGCAGGCCGTTCGGCGGTGCCCGAAATATGCCCGAAATATAAGATAAGCGATTGCCTGAGCAATCGCTTATCCCGTGGTGCGAGTGATGCGACTTGAACGCACACGACATAAGCCACACGCCCCTCAAACGTGCCTGTCTACCTATTCCAGCACACTCGCATATCCAATTTGCTTGACTATTTTACCGCATAAAACCGGATTTGTCAAGCCCTTTTCGCTTTTTCGCCGGAAATTTATGCTCCGGGCGCGATCAGCGGCTGTAGGTTTACATAATCCAGATAGCGAAAGGCGACGCCGCCGTCATGCAGCGTCTGCGACGCGCGCTCGAGCCGCCAGCCCGGCAGCGCCGTGAGCTCGGGGAAGAACCGGTCGGCCGGCAGGGTGAGGAGCGTCTGTGTCATGAGGACACGGCTGCAATAGGGCAGCAGCGCCTCGTAGACCGCCGCGCCGCCGATGACGAAGGCGTCCTCGTCCGGGCGCAGCGCGGCAAAGAGCTCCGGCAGACTGTGCACGACCTCGGCATCGGGCACAAAAAAAGACGGATCGTGCGATAAAATCAGGTTTCTGCGGTTTTTCAGCGGTTTTTTTCCCGGAAAGGTTTCAAGCGTCCGGCGGCCGCAGATCACCGTCCGGCCGGTCGTCAGCGCGCGAAAGCGCCTGAGATCCTCCGGGATCGACACGAGCAGCCGGTCGTTGAGGCCGATGCCCCGGTTTTCGGTCACGTTCACAACGGCCTGCATTGGGCGGCCTCCCTTCTCTTTGCGGAATCAGATCGCCACGGGGATCTTCTCGGAAAATTCGTGAAAGCGGTAGCCCTCCAGTCGAAAATCGTCGACGGTAAAGTCATAGAAGCAGCTACGCTCGGGGTTTACATAAAATTTTGGCGCCGGCAGCGGCTCGCGCTCGAGCAGCCGCTCGACCATGGGAATATGGCGGTCATAGATGTGGCAGTCGGCGATGACATGCACCAGCTCGCCCGCAACGAGGCCGCTGACCTGCGCGAGCATGTGCACGAGCACGGCGTACTGCACGACGTTCCAGTTGTTCGCCGTGAGCATATCCTGCGAGCGCTGGTTCAGGATCGCGTTGAGGGTGCTGCCGCTGACCTGAAAGGTCATGGAATAGGCGCAGGGCGCGAGCGCCATTTCGTGCAGATCCTCAAAGTTGTAAAGATTCGTCAGAATGCGGCGGCTGGCCGGGTCGTGCCGCAGGGCGTAGAGCACGTGGTCGACCTGATCGTTCTCCCCCTCGGGGAAACGGTATTTTTTGCCGAGCTGATAGCCGTAGGCCTTGCCGATCGAGCCGGTCTCGTCCGCCCAGCTATCCCAGATGCGGCTTTTCAGCTCATGGACATTGTTCGACTTTTTCTGCCAGATCCAGAGCAGCTCGTCCACGCAGGAGCGGAAATAGGTGCGCCGCAGGGTCATGATCGGGAATTCCTCGCGCAGATCGTAACGGTTGACCACGCCGAACAGGCGCTTCGTGTGCGCGGGCGTGCCGTCCTGCCAGCGCGGGCGCACGGGCAGCCCCTCGTCCGAGACGCCGTCGGTCAGAATCCTTCGACAGGTTTCGATATAAAGTCGGTCTGCTCTGCTCATACGATGCCCTTTCTGTTCGCTTTTTACGGCACAGGCCGGAAAAATCCCTTTTCCGGCCTGTAAGACTGTCAAAAAAGTCCGGAACCGTCAAAATCAGTCAACAAATCAGAACCGTCAAGCCTACCGATCCTGTCATTGCGAGGAGCGAAGCGACGCGGCAATCTTTAACGAAGCGATTTGTCATCCGGAAACGAACTATGGTTGAGCGGAACGAAGCGGCGAATCCGTGTTTTTTGTTATACGGATTCCTTTTTGCTTCGTGCTCCCGTGCTTCGCCACGGGATGCCATACCTTACACTTTCAGATTGCCACGGCCGCGATGCGGCCTCGCAATGACACGAAATTGGGACGTTTTTACTTGTTACGCAAGGATTTTGACTTTGCCCCCTATCGTATTTTCATACGCCGACGGGTGCAAGTTGCTTGTCTTCCAAACATTTTTGCAGTCTGCTGAATGTTTTATTTTTCCCCCGCGACCTGCTGACGGATCAGCGCGCGCGCCAGCTTGGCCTTCGCGAGGCGGATGTCCTGCTCCTCCTTCGCGGCGGCGAGGCGCTCGCGTGCCTTCTCCTCGGCGCGTCTGGCGCGCTCGAGGTCGATCTCGTCGGCATATTCCAGCGTCGTGGCGACGAGGCGCACCGCGCCCTGCTCCACGCTCAAAAAGCCGCCGCCGCAGGCCGCGCGGCGCAGCCTGCCGTCCATCGTGACGTGCACCTCGCCGGTGTCGAGCACGGCGAGCAGGTCGGCATGGTCGGCGCGGATGCTGATGTAGCCCTCGGTCGTGCGCAGATAAAGGATCTCCGCCCTGCCGTCAAATTGCAGGCCGTCCGGCGTGACGATCTGTAAGGCAAACTGCTTCATTTTGCGCCGCCCTTTGCTTTTTCGACCGCCTCGTCGATCGTGCCGACAAAGAGGAAGGCCGACTCGGGCAGGTCGTCATGCTTGCCCTCAAGGATCTCGCGGAAGCCGCGCACCGTCTCGGCCACGGGGACGTACTTGCCCTGATAGCCCGTGAACTGCTCGGCGACCGTGAACGGCTGAGACAGGAAGCGCTGGATCTTTCTTGCGCGGGAGACGACCAGCTTGTCCTCCTCGGACAGCTCGTCCATGCCCATGATGGCGATGATGTCCTGAAGGTCCTTATAGCGCTGCAGAACCTGCTGCACCTCGCGCGCGACGCGGTAGTGCTCCTGCCCGACGATGTCGGGCGTCAGGATGTTGGAGGTGGACTCGAGCGGGTCGACCGCCGGGAAGATGCCCAGCGAGGCGATGCCGCGGTCGAGAACGGTCGTGGCGTCGAGGTGGGCGAAGGTCGTCGCCGGGGCGGGGTCGGTCAGGTCGTCGGCCGGGACATAGACCGCCTGAACGGACGTGATCGAGCCCTTTTTGGTGGAGGTGATGCGCTCCTGAAGGGCGCCCATCTCGGTTGCAAGCGTGGGCTGATAGCCGACGGCCGAGGGCATTCTGCCCAGCAGCGCCGAGACCTCGGAGCCTGCCTGCGTGAAACGGAAGATGTTGTCGATGAACAGCAGCACGTCCTGCCCCTCGCGGTCGCGGAAGTACTCGGCCATCGTCAGACCGGACAGCGCCACGCGCATTCTGGCTCCGGGCGGCTCGTTCATCTGGCCGTAGACCAGGGCGGTCTTCTTGATGACGCCGGACTGCATCATTTCGTTATAAAGATCGTTGCCCTCGCGGGTGCGCTCGCCGACGCCGGCAAAGACGGAGATGCCGCCGTGCTGCTTGGCGATGTTGTTGATAAGCTCCATGATGAGCACGGTCTTGCCGACGCCCGCGCCGCCGAACAGGCCGATCTTGCCGCCCTTGACATAGGGGGCGATCAGGTCGACGACCTTGATGCCGGTCTCGAGCATCTCGGTGGTGCTGGCCTGCTCGTCGTAGGACGGCGGGTCGCGGTGGATGCTCCATTTTTCGCAGGTGACGGGCTGCGGCTTGTCGTCGATCGCGCGGCCGAGCAGGTTGAACACGCGGCCGAGCGTCTCCGGGCCGACGGGGACCTTGATGCCCGCGCCGGTGTCGAGCGCCTTGACGCCGCGCACCATGCCGTCGGTCGAGCTCATGGCGATGCAGCGCACCGTGTCGTCGCCGAGCTGCTGCGCGACCTCGCAGACGAGCTTCTCGCCGCCCTCGCGCTCGATCTCTATGGCGTTGAGCAGGTCGGGCAGGTGGCCGTCCGAAAACCGGATGTCCAGAACCGGGCCGATGATCTGCACAACGACGCCGTAATGCTTCTCTTGCATAGGGAAACTCCTTTCCTCCGCTCGATCAGAGCGCTTCCGCGCCGGAAACGATCTCGGTGATCTCGCGGGTAATGACCGCCTGACGGGCACGGTTATAGTGCAGCGTCAGGGTGTCGATGATCTCGTCGGCATTTTTGTTTGCGGCGTTCATCGCGGTGCGCCGCGCGCCATGCTCGGACGCCGAGGCCTCGCAGACCGCCGAATACAGCATGCCGGAGACATAGAGCGGGACGATCCGCCCGACAAGCTCCGCCGGGTCGCCCTCGAGCAGCGCGCCGCCGACATAGCTCTCGCCGGAGGCGACCTCGATGGGCAGCAGCGTTTCGGCCACGGGCACCTGAGAGAGCATCGAGCGGAACTCGGTGTAGAGCACGACCACGCGCTCAAAGCGCCCGTCGGCGTAGCCCTCGCAGAGCAGCTTGGCGATCTGCGCGCAGTCGCCGATGCCGAGCGAGCCGGTCACGCCGAAATAGGTGCTGACGATCTCGTAATTGCGGCGGGCGAAGTGCTCCAGCGTTTTTTTGCCGACGGGAAGCACGCAGCACGCGCCCTCCTGCATGGCCTCGGCCGCCATGCGGAACAGGTTGGCGTTATAGCCGCCGGCTAGCCCGCGGTCGCCGCCGATGATAACGTAACAGGTTTTTTGAACCGGACGCTGCCGGGTGAAGACCGAGGGCTCCTCGGGCAGGGCGGCCTGCAAGCCGCCGATGGCCTGCTCGAGCACCTCGTGATAGGGGCGGGTACGCTCGGCCCGCGCCTTGGCCCGCCGCAGCTTCGAGGTCGCGACCAGCTCCATGGCCTTGGTGATCTGGCGCGTGCTCTCGACGCTCTTGATGCGGGTCTTGATCGCTTTCATGGACGCCATGGCGCGCCTCCCTTATTGCTCGTAGGGAGCGGCACAGGCGGCGATCGCCTCGCGCAGAAGCTGCTCGGTCTCCTTGGTCAGGTCGCCCGTGGCGCGGATGCTCTCTGCAACGGCGGGGCGCTGGACGGTCAGATATTCGAACAGATCGTGCTCAAAGGCGGAGATGCGCTCCACGGGCACCTTTGCCAGCAGATCGTTGACGACGGCATAGATGATGCAGACCTGAAGCGCGACGTCGATGGGGCTGTTGCGGTTCTGCTTGAGCACCTCGACGATGCGCTCGCCCTGCGCCAGACGCGCCTTGGTGTCGGCGTCGAGATCGGAGCCGAACTGGGCGAAGGACTGCAGCTCGCGGTACTGCGAGTACATCAGCTTCAGCGAGGAGGCGACCTTTTTCATCGCCTTGATCTGCGCGCTGCCGCCGACACGCGAGACGGAGATGCCGGGGTTGATGGCCGGCCGGACGCCGCTGTGGAACAGCTCGCTTTCCAGATAGATCTGGCCGTCGGTGATGGAGATGACGTTCGTCGGGATATAGGCCGAGACGTCGCCCGCCTGCGTCTCGATGATGGGCAGGGCGGTCAGAGTGCCGCCGCCGTATTTGGGCGCAAGGCGCGCCGCGCGCTCGAGCAGACGGGAGTGCAGATAGAACACGTCGCCGGGGTAGGCCTCGCGTCCGGGCGGTCTGCGGATCAGCAGCGACATGGCGCGGTAGGCCACGGCGTGCTTGGAAAGGTCGTCATAGACGATCAGGGCATCTTGCCCCTTGTCCATGAAGTATTCGCCCATGGTGCAGCCGGAGTACGGCGCGATGTATTGCAGCGGGGCGGGCTCGGAGGCCGTCGCCGAGACGACGATGGTGTAGTCCATGGCGCCGGCCTTGGTCAGCATGTCGACGATCTGCGCGACGGTCGAGCGCTTCTGGCCGATGGCGACGTAGATGCACGTGACGCCCTTGCCCTTTTGGTTGATAATGGTGTCGGTGGCGATGACGGTCTTGCCCGTCTGGCGGTCGCCGATGATGAGCTCGCGCTGGCCGCGGCCGATGGGGATCATGGAGTCGATGGCCTTGATGCCGGTCTGCAGCGGAACGGAGACGGATTTGCGCTCGATGATGCCGGAGGCGACGCGCTCGATCGGGCGCGTTTCCTTGGATTTGATGGGACCCTTGCCGTCGATGGGGCGGCCGAGGGCGTCGACCACGCGGCCGATCATGCACTCGCCGACCGGGACGGAAACGACCCTGCCGGTGCGCTTGACGAGGCCGCCCTCGCTGATGCCGATGTCCGTCCCGAGCAGGACGACGCTGACAAAGCGCTCCTCGAGGTTCAGCGCCATGCCGTAGGTGTCGTTTTCAAAGAGCAGCAGCTCGTTGGCCTTGCATTTTTCCAGACCGTGCACCTTGGCAATGCCGTCGCCGACCTGAATGACGTATCCGACCTCATCCTGCTGAAGCTTGTCGGAATAGGTCTTGATTTGATCCTTTATGACCTTGCTGATGTCGTCTATTTTCAGATTCACGGTTTCACCAACCTTTATATTATACGATTGCTTCGTTCAGCGATTGACGCAGGCGGTCGAGCTTGCTGCGGATGCTGCCGTCAAGCTGCTCGCTGCCGTAGCGAAGGGTCACGCCGCCGAGCAGCGAGGGCTGCACCTGCGTCGTGAGCACCACCGTTTTGCCGGTGATCGCCTCGAGCCGGGATCTCAGCGCGTCGCGCTGCCGCGGCGTCATTTCCACGGCGGTGAGCGCCGTGGCGCGGAGCAGATTGTGCGCCTCGTCGTAGCAGGCGCGATAGGCCTTCACGCAGGCGGGCACGCAGTAGACCGAGCGCTTGTCGCACAGCAGGCAGAGAAAATTCTGCACGGTCTGCGAGCAGCCGGAGAAGGCCTCGCGCAGCAGAGCGCGCCGCTTCTCTGAGGGAAGGGCGGGCGTGTCGAGCAGCGTTGCGTAGTCGGGCTGCTCGGAAAGCGCGCGCTCGAGCGTCTCGAGCTCCTGAAGCAGCGCGTCCGGGCCGCCGCTCTCCTCGGCAAGCTGATAAAGCGCCTTGCCGTAGCTCACCGCATCAATCATGGCTGTCACCCAGCCCGTCGATGAAGGAGTCGATGAGCGCCTCGTGCTCGGCGGGCTTCACGTCGCGCGCCAGCACGGCGCCGGCGATCTGCACGGCCATGTCAGAGACTTCGTTCTTCAGCTCGTTGCGCGCCTGCTTTTTCTCCAGCTCGATCTGCTCGTCGGCACGCTTGAGCGTGCGGGCGGCCTGCGCCTGCGCCTCGCGCAGCATGGTCTCCTGCTGCTGCTGGGCGCGCTGATGCGCCGCCTTGAGGATGCGCTCGCGCTCGGCGTTCGCCTCGGCAAGCTGCCCCTCGTACTGCGACTTGAGCGTCTGCGCCTCCTCCTTGGAGCGGCCGGCGTCGGCATAGAGGTCGTCGATCTCCTTCTGGCGGCTGTCGATCATGTTCTGAACGGGCTTGAACAGGAGCTTCTTCATGAATTTATAGAGGATGAACAGGTTGACGAGCGTGAACAGGCACGTCCAGAAGTTCACGCCCACGAAGCTCTCAAAGCCGGTTAAAAACTTCAAGCCGATCTCTCCTTTCTGGCAAGAGTCTTCCTCATGCGGATCAGAATACGAAGAGCAGCAGCAGCGCGATGACCAGCGAGTAGATGCCGGTCGACTCGGTGATGGCGCAGCCGAGAATCATGTTGGTACGCAGGTTGTTGGTGGCCTCCGGCTGGCGAGCCATGCCCTCGAGCGCCTTGCCGACGGCGTTGCCTTCACCGATTGCCGGGCCGATTGCGCCCAGACCCATGCACAGGCCGGCGCCGATCGCGATCAAACCTTTGACCAGTTGTTCCATTTTGAAAATCCTCCTGAAAAAATATATTTGTCTTGGGGAACCTCTGAATCAATCGGCAGCGGCGCTCAGCGGGTCTTTTGTCCCAGCTTATCGGTTTGAAAATCTTGAAATACACAAAGGATTCCTGCGATTTCCAAACCTCAATCTGGAACAAAATCCCTCGCTGACCGCTCTTGCGATTGAATCAGAGCTTCCCCTTGGGTTTTTACTGCTTTGCGGATGCCTCCGCCGGGGGCGGGCAGGCAGAGCCGACATAGACCATCGTCAGCATACAGAACACGAGCGCCTGAATGAAGCCGGAGAACAGGTCGAAATAAATCGAAAGGAACGCCGGAATGCCCACCTGGAAGATGGGGATCTGACGGATGATCTCGCTGGGGATCCATTGCAGCACGACCGCGCTGAGCGCGCCGAGGGCGCCGTAGATCAGAGACGTCAGCACGCCGCCGCCGGCGATGTTGCCGAAGTGACGGAAGGACATGGAGATCGGCTGGGCGATCTCGCTGATGACGTTCATCGGCGTCATGACGGCGACCGGCTCGGTGAAGCCCTTGAGCCAGCCGAGGAAGCCGTTGTTTTTAATGTTGTAGTACCAGACCATGCCGGTCGTGACGAGCGCCCAGGTGATCGTGGTGCTCAGGTCTGCCGTCGCGCTGCGGAAGATTCCGCCGAACAGGCTGATGAGCGTGCCGCAGACGGAGGAGCAGAACAGCGCGCCGATATAGGGGACAAAATGCGCGTTGTGCTCGCCCATCGTGCCGACGACGAGGTCGCGCAGCATGCTCACGCCCTTTTCCACGAGCACCTGACGGCGCGTCGGGCGCTTTTTCAGGTTTTTGCCCAAGATCGAGCTGGCAATGAGCAGCAGGATCATGACCAAAAACGAGGAGAGCACGGTCTGCGTGATCGTGACGTCAAACAGGCCGAAAAAGGAAAATTCGACCAGCTTTCTCGGACCGTTGCCGATTCCATCCATTGTAAAAAATCGCTCCTTTCAGGGTTTCTTTTTCCGCACCAGCTCTGCGGCGAACAGGGCGATGCGCAGGAAGCACAGCGGCAGCAGCGTTGCAATGGGGTCAAACCGCGCGCTTTTGAGCGCGATGACCATTGCAACCAGCACGGCCAAGGTGCGCAGAATGTAAAACACGCGAACCGCAAGCTGCGCGGCCGTCTGGTTCTCTTTTTTCGACGCGCGGAGCACGCCGATAATTAAAAAGAGAAAGTTCAGCAGCGAGACGCCCGCGCCGAGGGCGGCGCCGAGCAAAACGGGCTGCGTGCACCGCCGGAGCAGCGCGTAAACGCCGAGCATCACGCCCGTCAGGACGAGCTCGGCCAGAAAAACGGGAAGCAGCTCACGCAGGGTCTTGAGAAGGATCCTTCGGTCGCTCTCCTGCGGCGCGGGACGGTCAGTCTCGTTGGTCTGATTTTCCATCTGGATCCTCCTTGTGCGACGTGGGGTCGACGGTGCCGGCGTATTTCACAATGAAATATAGCATGCTGTAAAGACCCAGCAGCACGCCCAGCACGATCGAGGCGATCATGACCCAGCGCCCCCAGCCGCAGCGGTTTTTCAGAAACCAGCCCAGCGCGATCAGAAGCCCCGCCGGGGTCAGCATGGAAAAGGCCGCCTGCGAGATGAAATTGAAGGCGTAAAGCACCCGAAATACCCGCTTTGGCAAGCCCGATCCCTCCTGTGCGCCGCGCGCTGCGGCAGTCGGCGGCAAATTGCCGAGTGTAGATCCGATTTGGTTTAATTATAAACGATTTTTGGCGGAAAAGCAATGATATTTTTGATGAACAAACTGTGAAATTTCGCGCCCCGTCCGGGCGCGGCGCTGCGCCCCGGAGACGGCGCGCGCCGGACGAAAACGACGCGTTACAAAGGAAAACACTGTTGAATCCGGTGGGTTGCACAAGCGCGTCGCTCTGAGAGGTGCAAAAATCGCCCCTTTTGCTTCTGTACATTATCACATTAATGTGGTAATATACTAAAGTAAAAACAAACGGGCGCCGCGCTGCGCCGGAGAAAGGACGATTTTTATGAAAAAGCTGATTGCGATCCTTTTATGTCTGATGATGGTGCTGAGCCTGCTGGCCGGGTGCGGCGGCGAGGCCAAGAGCGACTACGAGTCGATCAAGGAGCGCGGCACGCTCAAGATCGGCATCACGAACTTTGCCCCGATGGACTATCCCGACGGCAACGGCGGCTGGAGCTTGCCAAGAAGGTCGCCGCCGATCTGGGGCTTTCGGTCGAGTTTATGGAGATCGATTGGGATAACAAGATCATGGAGCTGAACGCCGGCAGCATCGACTGCGTCTGGAACGGCATGACGCTGATCGACGAGGTCAAAAAGTCCATGTCCTGCACCGAGCCGTATGTGCTCAATTCGCAGGTCGTGGTCATGCCGAAGGACAAGGCCGCGCAGTATCCCGACGTGCAGAGCATCGCCGGGCTGAATCTGGCCGTTGAGGCCGGCTCCGCGGCGGCGAGCGCGGCGGCGGACAACGGCCTTACCAACCTCGTTGAGGTCGACAAGCAGGCCACCGCGCTCATGGAGGTCGCGGCGGGGACGTCTGACGCGTGCATCATCGACAAGACCATGGCCGAGGCCATGACCGGCGAATTCACGAGCTATTCGTCGATGGCGGTCGCCTTCGTCCTGTGCGACGAGGAGTACGGCATCGGCTTCCGCACCGGCTCGGATATGACCGCGAAGGTCAACGAGCTGCTCGAGAAATACCGCGCCGACGGCAGCCTGCAGGCGCTGGCCGACAAATACGGTCTGTCTCTGGCAAAGTAAGATGTTCATCACGGTCATTCGTGCGCTGAGCTCCGGCTTTTTGACCACGCTGGAGCTGTTTGCGCTGACGCTTGCCGGGGCGATCCCGCTGGGGATGCTCGTCGCGCTCGGCTCCATGAGCCGCTTCAAGCCGCTGCAGGGGCTGGTGCGCGTCGTGGTCTGGATCGTGCGCGGCACGCCGCTGATGCTCCAGCTTCTCATCCTCTATTATCTGCCCGGCCTGATGGGGCATAACATCTGGGGCGGCGGCGAGAGCGGCCGGTTTTTGGCGACGGTCGCGGCGTTCGTGTTCAATTACGCCTGCTATTTTTCCGAGATCTACCGCGGCGGCATCCTCTCCATTCCGGTCGGTCAGCAGGAGGCCGGGGCGGTGCTGGGCATGACGCGGGCGCAGATCTTCTTCCGCGTGACGCTGCTTCAGGTCGTCAAGCGCATTGTGCCGCCCATGTCCAACGAGATCATCACCCTCGTCAAGGATACCTCGCTCTCGCGCATCATCGCCCTGCAGGAGGTCATCTGGGCGGGGCAGTCCTTCGCCAAGTCCGACGGGCTGGTCTGGCCGCTGTTCTTCACGGGCGTGTATTACCTGCTCTTCAGCGGGCTTTTGACGCTGCTGCTCGGCCGGCTCGAGAAAAAACTGGATTATTTCCGGGTTTAGGGGTGCATCCATGTCCACACTGGCTGTTCAAAATCTGACCAAATCCTTCGGGCGCGGCTCGGAGGTGCTGCGCGGCGTCAGCTTCTCGCTCGAGCAGGGCGAGACGGTCGCCGTGATCGGCTCGTCCGGCAGCGGCAAGACGACGCTCCTGCGCTGCATCACCTTTTTGGAGACGCCCGACGGCGGCACCGTTTCCGTCAACGGCCGGGTCGTGTTCGACGCCGCCGAGCCGAAAAAGCGGCGCGAGCGCGAGCTGCGCGAGAATCGGCTGCATTTCGGGCTGGTTTTTCAGAATTTCAACCTGTTTCCGCAGTATACCGCGCTGCGCAACGTGACCCTTGCGGCGGAGCTGCTGGCAAAGCAGCGCCGCGACACCGAGCGCCTGCGCACGCTCGAGGACGAGGGGCTGGCGCTTCTGGAGCGCGTCGGCCTGCGCGAGAAGGCCGGGCTCTATCCGCACCAGCTCTCCGGCGGGCAGCAGCAGCGCGTGGCCATTGCCCGGGCGCTGGCCATGCGGCCGGACATTCTCTGCTTCGACGAGCCGACGAGCGCCCTCGACCCGGAGCTGACGGGCGAGGTGCTGCGCGTGCTGCGCTCGCTGGCCGAGCAGCGCACGACGATGCTCGTCGTCACGCACGAGATGGCCTTCGCCCGCGAGGTGGCCGACCGCGTGCTGTTCATGGATCAGGGGCAGATCGCCGAGCAGGGCGAGGCGCGCGCGCTCTTCGACCGGCCGCAGACGGAGCGCCTGAGAGCCTTTCTGGGCGGCCGCTGAGCGCGGGCGCAGGTATGCGGGGCGACCGGACGGGTCGCCCCGAGATTTTTTCATAATTTCCCTATATACCTATTGACAAAGTAGGAATATAGAGCTATAATACGTTCATCCGATTTGAAAATTGGATGAAAGGTTTTCAAGCCTTCCTAAAAACGGGAAACGGAGGGTGCTGCCGATGAATGCTCCGACCTACGGACGATGTTGCGTCCGTTTCTGACCGAAAACGCACGGGCGTCGCCGTGACGCCGCAAAAATCTGTCATAAAACTTCATACATGAGCACCGCACCGCGAAAAGGCGCAAATGCCAGTGTATGAAGTTTTTGTGCATCATTTCCGGTTGCCCCGCAGGGGCGAGGAAATGGCACATTTCTGTTTTTGCTATGCTTTTGCATAGCAAAAATATAATAAGAATAGGAGAATTCATATGTCTGCGATCTATACCTCTGCCGATCAGCTCATCGGCAAAACGCCGCTGCTCGAGCTGACGCGGCTCGAGCGTCACTACGGTCTGAAGGCCAGAGTGCTTGCAAAGCTCGAATATTTCAACCCGGCCGGCTCGGTCAAGGATCGTGTCGCCAAGGCCATGCTGGACGACGCCGAGGCGCGGGGTCTGCTGAAGCCGGATTCCGTCATCATTGAGCCGACCTCCGGCAACACCGGCATCGGTCTGGCCGCCGTGGCCGCCGCGCGCGGCTACCGCATCCTGATCGTCATGCCCGAGACGATGTCCGTCGAGCGCCGCCGCCTTATGAAGGCCTATGGCGCGGAGCTGGTGCTCACCGACGGCGCAAAGGGCATGAAGGGCGCCATCGCCAAGGCCAAGGAGCTGGCCGATTCCATCCCGAACAGCTTCGTCCCCGGCCAGTTCGTCAACCCCGCCAATCCCCGCGCGCACTACGAGACGACCGGCCCGGAGATCCTTGCCGACACGGACGGACGGGTGGACTTTTTCGTCGCGGGCGTCGGCACCGGCGGCACTGTGACCGGCGTCGGCCGCTTCCTCAAGGAGCGTTTGCCGCAGGCTCGGGTGGTCGCCGTCGAGCCGAAGTCCTCCGCCGTGCTCTCGACCGGCGTGGCCTTCGTGCCCGAGGTGCTCGACACGTCGGTCTATGACGAGATCATCCCGGTCGAGAACGACGACGCCTTCGCCACCGGGCGCGAGCTGGGCAGGCTCGAGGGCGTGCTGGTCGGCATTTCGTCGGGCGCGGCGGTCTGGGCGGCCGTTGAGCTGGCAAAGCGGCCGGAAAATGCCGGGAAAACCATCGTTGTGCTCCTGCCCGACACCGGCGACCGCTACCTCTCCACGCCGCTTTTCGGCGATTGACGCCCGCCGTCCGGCGCAGCCGGAAGAAGCTCAAGAGTACCCGCCGCACCTCTACGATGACATAAACCGTCAGTTTTCACAAGAAAACCCACCAAGCTTGTCATTGCGAGGAGCGAAGCGACGCGGCAATCTTTCAGGCATCGTCGCGGGATGCCGTAGCAACAGAAGCAGCACGCAAGCGCCAAGGGGAAAGCCTCCCGCGCTTGCGTGCTGTTTTCAAATGCACAATATTTTCTTCGTTTTTATTGGGTTTTGTTCCTTTTTTCGTTCCGGGATGCCGTAACGGCAGAAGCGTCAGGCGGGCGAAATTTTCTTGAAAAAAAGCGGAACCACGCGGGAAATTTGCCGTCAAAAAAGAAAAAGCGCCGAAATTCATATAAATTTAACAATGGCGCCGGGAATTCCCCGGAAAACGCGGTTGCTTTTTGTCGATTTTTCGGTATAATATGTACTGCATAGGTAGGTTCTCCGCCTGTGCATCGCACCGAATGAAAAAAAGAGGTTCAGAAAAACATGGAAAAAAACGAACGCTATGAGTCGGAATACCGTCCGCGCACATCCCGTGCGGCGGCAGGTCACGGCTCGGCTGCCGTCCGAAAGCCGCCGCAAAAATCGGAAGAAGGGCAACCGCGCCGGAGTTGTGCTGGGCGTTGTCTGCGCGCTGGTCGTTGTGCTGGGCTGCGTGGCGGGGTATCTTTATTTCTCCGGCAACGGCGGCACGAAGCCGCTCGACAACAAAATCGTCAACAACGTCTATGTGCTCGGCACGAATCTCGGCGGCATGACCAAGCCCGAGGCGCAGGCTGCGCTGGAAAAGCTGTCGCTCGATCAGGATATGGACGTGATCTTCTACACCCACGGCCCCTACGCCGTCTATCAGACGACGTTTGACCCGGCCTCGGTGAAATCCGTCGACATTTACGGCAACGAGCTGGACAATGCGCAGCAGACCGTCGCCGTGCCGAAGGACGAGTCCGCCCCGAACGACCCGAAGGCGCCGCTCGACGAGAACGGCAAGCCCTATGTGGCCGACGGCACCGCGCTGGTGCTCTCGGCCGAGCAGGTGAAGCTGTCGGTCGATCTGCCGGCCTGCGTCGACGCGGCCTATGATTACGGCCGCACGTCCGAGGTCGAGGACGCCGGAACAGAGCGCGTCGATTTGGATATTTCCAAATTCATGACGCTTGACGAGGACTATATCGGCCAGACCGTCCGCGGCTATCTCGAGGAAAAGGCCTGCGTCGGCACCGAAACGCGCATCGAAAAGAGCACCACCACCGTCACCGACGCCGACGGCGTCCCGCAGGCCGTCGACTGCCTGAACATTACCCTCGGCACGCTCAGCCGCAAGATCGACGTCAACGACCTGCTCGCGCAGATCAAGCGCGCCTATATGACCGGCCAGCGCGCCGACTCCGACACGACGGAGGACGGCGAGCAGAAGGAGGGCAAGGTCTTCGAGCGCAGCGATCTTCAGCCCTTCGAGGTGCGCGCGGTCTACACCGAGACGCTGCCCGAGCCGGTCGACCTTGACGCGCTTTACAAAGAATATCAATGCGTTGAGCCGGTGAACGCCGTCTGCGACGAGAACACCTTCGAGATCACCGACGGTCAGGAGGGCTTCGGCTTCCGCATGATCGACGCCGTCGCGAAATTCGAGGGCGCGAAGGCCGGAGACACCGTCACCCTCACGCTGACGACCATCCAGCCGGAGTACACCCGCGAAATTCTCGAAAACAAGCTCTTTGCCGACAAGCTCGCCTATTGCCAAAGCCCCATCGTCTATAACCCGACCCGCACGGAGAACCTGCGTCTGGCGGCGAAGGCGATCAACGGCTATATCCTCAAGCCCGGCGCGACCTTCTCGTTTAACGACGTCGTCGGCGAGCGCACGGCCGATAAGGGCTACGGCAAGGCCGGCGTCTATGTCGGCGGCAAGACCGAGCAGCAGCTCGGCGGCGGCATCTGTCAGGTCGCCTCCACGCTGTACTACTGCACGCTCAAGGCCGATCTCGAGGTCGTCGAGCGCGCCGAGCACCAGTACGTGCCGGATTATGTCCCCTGGGGCATGGACGCGACGATCTACTGGGGCTATATCGACTACCAGTTCCGCAACAACACGGGCTTCCCCATCCGCATCGAGACCTATGTCTCCGACGACGGCAAATATGTCTACACGACCTTTGTCGGCACGGACACGAAGGAATACACCGTTGAGCTGGATTACGAGGTCACCTCGAAGAACCCCTGCACGACCAAGACCTTCTATATCTACCCCGAAATGGCAAATTACGACAAATATCAGAACTATTATGAGGGGCAGACGGTCACCTTTGGCTATGACGGCGCGAACGTCACGACCTACCGCTATAAGTATGACCGCAACGGCACGCTGATCTCCACCGAGGTCGTCAATTATTCCAAGTATGACCGCCGCGATCAGGAGGTCGCGCACTGGGGCAAGCCGGAGGGCGACGAGCCGACCACCACCACGACCGAGACGCCCACCACGACCACCGAGCCGCTCACCACGACGGCCGAGCCGACCCCCGAGCCGACCCCGGCGCCGGAGCCTGCTCCCGAGCCATAGACCGCAGCAACGCCCTCTCCGCAAGCACGCGGGGAGGGCGTTTTCGATTGAATCAGAGCTTCCCTAAAAAGCAAAAGCAGCAAGACGAGCGCTTGCTGCTTTTGCTTTTTGGCTTATTTGTCGGTCTGAATGTCGCTGACGCGGAAGCAATCCGGCACCGGGTTCTTGCCGTCCCAGAGGATGCGGCGGAACTCGACCGGGTCGGTGTTGCCCTCGGTGTTGATCATGAAGATCTGCGACTTGTTGTCGAGCTTGAGCGCGTCGGCCAGCTTGGAAGCGATCTCGTCGGTGCGCAGGGCGAACAGCGTGCCGAGGGGCACTGCGCCGCTCTCGCCGCTGATGACCATCGGGTCGCCATGGAGCGGCACGCCGAGGATGCGCATACCGCGCGCCGCGACGTTATCCGGCACCTGAATGAAGATGTCGGCGTTGTTGTTGAGGATGTCGAAGGCCACCGGGGACGGATCGCCGCAGGCGAGGCCGGCCATGATGGTGTTCAGGCTGCCCTTGACGGAGTGGCACTTGCCGTCGCCGGCCTTGACGGATTCATAGACGCAGGCGGCCTTATCCGGCTCGACGACGACGAACAGGGGCGGGTCGTTGGGGAACAGCGCGCTGTAGAAGCCCACGACGCTGGCGGCCAGAGCGCCGACGCCGGCCTGCACGAAGACGTGCGTCGGCTTGACGATTCCCATGCCGGAGAATTGCTCCTGCGCCTCGAGCAGGATGGAGGTGTAGCCCTGCATGATCCACGTCGGGATCTCCTCGTAGCCGGGCCAAGAGGTGTCGGAGACGACGTACCAGCCGTTCTTCTTGGCGTCCTCGGCGGCCTGACGCACGGCGTCGTCATAGTTGCCGTTGACGACCGTCACGTCCGCGCCGAATTTCTTGATGGCGTTGATGCGGGGCTGGCTGGTCTCGCTGTGGACATAGATCTTGCACGGATGGCCGAGCTGCTGGCAGGCCCACGCGAGGCCTCTGCCGTGGTTGCCGTCCGTTGCGGAGCAGAAAACAACGTTGCCGAGCTTGTCGTGGCATTCCTTGCTGGTCAGGTAATCAAACGAGAGATCCTCGTTTTCCCTGCCGAGCAGCTTGCGGACAAGGCGGTAGATGGCGTAGGAGCCGCCCATGACCTTGAACGAGTTCATGCTCAGACGCTCGGCCTCGTTTTTGACGTAGATGCCGCCGACGCCGAGGAACTGCGCAAGATTCGGAAGGGCGACCAGCGGGGTCATCCGGCAGCCGGGGATCTGGCGGTGGAAGCGCTGCGCGTCGCGCGCACGCTCGATCGGGAACATTTCTTTGGCCTTGCTGGGGTCCTTCTTGCTCACGTCGCCGTTGTTGTGAACGATGAATTGAAAATTGTTTTTCATGATGGTTGATGCACTCCTCTGATGCTGTTTTTTGTGCGTCCGGTGCGGAAGAATGGCCGCTTCCGGCGCATTTTTTCGACAGTTTTCCATTTTCAAAGGCGGAACACTCCCAAATTCCCTCAGCCTAACTATATCATACATTTTCGCGTGCCGCAAGGGGCATTTCCGGCCGTTTTCGACAAAGCGTTTATCTATTTGGAGAATATCCAAAACGTAAAAAACGCCGGGGCGACGGCTGCCGCTCCGGCTGTGTGCAGAAGGGCTCGTTTGGAGGGGAGCCGCCCCGGCTCATACGTCGAGCTGGTCGAGGTTCTTGCCGAAGGCGCTCAGGCAGTGCTCCATAAACCAGTCCAGCTCGGGCAGGTGCATCTCGGTGAGCGCCTGCCGCGTCTGCTCGGCGGCGGAGGCGAACTCCTGATTCCCGGCGCGCAGCTCCTCGATGCACTTGATGTGCGCCGAGAGCTTGTCGGCGGCCTTGACGATGGCGTGCACCGATTCGTCCGACTCGTAGACAAGGGGGGCAAAGCTGTCCTTGAGCTCCGGCGGGAGCAGCTCGAGCAGCTTCGTGCCGCTGACATGCTCGACCTGCTTATAGGCGGTCTTGATGTCCGGATTGTAGTATTTGATCGGCGTGGGCAGGTCGCCCGTCAGGATCTCGGAGGCGTCGTGGTAGAGCGCGGCCGTGGCGCATCGCTCCGGCTCGGCGGGCAGGCCGAGAACGTCCCGGCGGATGAGCGCCAGCCCGTGCGCCAGCACGGCGACCTGATGGCTGTGCTCCTGAATGTTTTCGGAGAAGGTGTTGCGCATCAGACCCCAGCGCGTGATATAGCGCATTCGGGACAGCAGCGCAAAAAAACGGTATTCGTTGCTCATGCGTTCCTCCCGGCGCCGGATGTCGGGCGGCTCAGACGGCGGCGCGACGCGGCGGCTTGTTTTTTATGCGCGGGCGCGCGGTGCACCACGCGGCGGTGGCCGGGGATGCTCGGCTCCGGGCTGCGCCGGGGGAAAAAGCGGCGCAGGGATTCGAGCGAGAGGCCGAACGGCTCGTCGCGCAGGGTCGAGACCAGCTCGCCGTAGAGCCGGTAAAATTCCTGCGCGGTCTTGGGGACGTATTTCGCATCGATGAGCCACGGGCATGGCTCCAGCTTCTCGCCGGAGCAGTTTTTGACAAATTCCCGCCCGATGCCGAGCATCTCGGCGAAGGGGAGCGTGCGGTAAAAATACTGCTCGTCCTGCGCGTTGAGGCGCTGGAGCGTGTCGGCGTCGAGCCGGCGCAGATAGCGCCGCAGCCCGAGCAGATCGCGCACGGCCTCGACGCCGGCGGGGGTGCGCCGCCCTCCGAAGAGGGTGACGCCGGCGCAGAAGAGCTGCATCAGCAGCGTCAGCACCGCCAGCAGCAGGCGGTCGGCCTTCACGCCGACGTTGATGAGCACGACCGCCGAGAGCACGCCGAGAACGACGCGGGTGATGTAGCGGCGGCGGCAGAACGTCCGCAGGGCGTTTTGGATCAGGTAGCATTGCAGCGCGTTGAGGACGGACAGCAGGGGCAGCAGCACCCAGCGGAAGCCGGTCGTCGGGAGCACCGTGTCATACAGCAGGATGCCGCTCGTCAGGCCGGTCAGCGCGCCGATCAGGCTCAGCACATAGGGGCTGCCGCCGTTGTGGAAGAACAGGCGCTGGAGCCACGACGTGCGCAGCGCGTGGGCGGCGGTGGCCGTTCCGCGGCGCTCGCGGAGCTGCCGCGCCTCGCAGACCGGGCCGTAGCGGAAGACGGCGTAAAACAGCTTGCGCTCGGCGGGCTTTCGCTCGTTGCCCATGTCCATTTGCTTTTTGACGTAAATTTTGCCGTTGCGGTTGCGCCGCAGGGTCAGGTAGCCCAAATTGGCCCAGTGCACCAGCGTTGCGGCGATGTCCGGCTCCTCGCCGAAGAGCTGGCAGGTCACCTCGCCGGCCGTTGCCTCCGTCGAGACGCTCTGCTGCTCGCTCGGCAGGTACAGCAGCTTGCCGCGCAGACGCAGGAACCAATAGAGCATCCCCGCCGCCAGCGAGAGCCAGAACAGGATCCGGTCGACCGAGACGGTCGAGCCCTGCTGGTGCAGAAGCTGGAACGTTTCGGGCGCGAAGGGCACGACGAGCCGGATGGCCTGATGGTCGCGGTAATACTCCGTCGAGCCGGCGGTCAGGTCGCCGCCGTTCAGCGTCACGGACAGGTAGTTGTCCAGCGTGTTTTCGTAGTAGGTGCCGCTCCATTTGAGCTGGCCGCCCGGCTCATAGGGCATGGAGACGTGCACCGAGTAGTGCGAGATCGGGTATTCCCAGCCGCGCTCGGGCAGATTCAGCGTCAGCTCCTGCCCGTCCTCGGTGTTCACGACGGCGGAGCTGAGACGGTAGCTGCAGGTGAAGCGCTGGCTGCCCGTGAACCCGGCGTCGCTGCGGAACCGGACGCACTTGACGCCGTCAAGCGTCTCGGTTTTGTAGTCGCTGCCGCCGGAGGCCGTGATCGAGGTCGCGTCGGCTGCCAGCGGGAAGACGATCTCGTTGTGCTTGGAGGTCAGCGACAGCGTCGCGTTGACGGTCACGTCGCAGCGGCCGTGGCGGTCGACCGCCACTTCGATATTCAGCTCGGAGACCTCGTCGGCCTCCTCTGCAAAGCAGACGCCGGTCAACAGCAGCACGCACAGCAGAGCCAAAAGCACCCGTTTCACGGCCGCACCTCCTCTTGTTCTCGTTTATGCCTCGGCAGCCCGGGGCAAGCTCCCCGCCGAGGACGGAAAATTGAAATTCTCATATATTATAGCATATCCTGTCGAAAGTTGCAACACCGGCGTGCGCTCGTTGCGGCGCGCGCCGGTGCTGCAGTGATATGCAATATACAAGGGAATCTCTGGATCCCTAGCTGACCGCTCTTGCGATTGAATCAGAGGTTCCCTAAAAATCGGAAAGCCTTCCCGATGCGTCATTGCGAGGAGGGCGCGTTATTTGTGATATTTTGTTCCGGCCTGAATGCTCTCGGCGCGGTAGAGCTGCTCGACGGCCATGACGCGCATCAGGTGGTGCGGGAAGGTCATCGGCCCGAAGGACAGGCGCAGATCCGCCGCCGCCTTGACGCGCGGCGCGATGCCGAAGGACGAGCCGATCAGGAAGCACAGCGTGCTCTTGCCCGCGAGCTTGACCTGCGCGAGCTTCTCGGCAAACGCCTCGGACGAAAGCGTTTTGCCCTCAGGGGTCAGGACGCAGAACCAGCAGCCCTTCGGGAGCTGCTCGAAAATGCGGTCGGCCTCCTTTTCCAGCCCTGCGGCGATCTCGGCGGGCGAGGGCGCCTCGGGCAGACGCGTCTCCGGCAGCTCGAGCAGCCGGAAGCGGCAGAAGCTGCCGAGCCGCTTGGCATATTCCTCCACCGCCTGCGCGTAAAACTTTTCCTTGAGCTTGCCGACGGCAAGCAGCGTCACGGAGAGCATCAGTCCTCGTCGGGCAGACGGTCGTGCTTCTGCTGCCGCATCCAGATGTTCATGACGAGCCGGTGCGGCAGCAGCTTGACCAGCCGAACCTGATTGCGCACCGCCGCGCCGTGGATGGAGACATCCTTTTTCGTCCGGTAAAGATCCCGCAGCGCCGTGGCGATGACGTCCTTGGCCTCGTAGAGCTTGTTATAGTAGGTCACGGCGTCGCTGCTGGTCTGCGTGGCGTGGTCGAAGAACTCGGTCTTGACCCAGCCGGGGTTGACGGCCATCACGCGGATGCCGCGCGGCCGCAGCTCGCGGTTCAGGGCGCGGCTGTAGCTCAGCACGAAGGCCTTCGTCGCGCCGTAGACGTTGATATAGGGAACCGGCTGGAAGGCAGAGAGCGAGTCCAGCTCGACGATTTTTGCGCCGCGCTTCATATAGGGCAGGGTCATCTCGGTGACGGCGACGAGCGCCTTGCAGTTCAGGTCGATCATTTTCATCGAGTCGCTCAGCGGGATCTGGTCATAGCGGCCGAACTTGCCGAAGCCGGCGATGTTCGCCAGCAGGCCGACCTCGGGCTTGGCTGCCTCGAGCAGGTCGGCGTAGTGCGTCAGCGCCTGCGGCTCGGTCAGGTCGAGCGCGACCGGCCGCACCGGCACGGGGCACGCGTCCTTGAGCGCCTCCAGCCGGTCGGCGCGCCGCGCAATGACCCAAAGCTCGTCAAATTTTTCCCATGCGGAGAGCTGCTGCGCAAATTCGCGCCCCATGCCGGAGCTTGCGCCGGTGATGATTGCGATTCTCATAATTCGGTCTCCTTTTCTGGCAGTTTTCCGGAATTCACATGTGGCTAGGGATGCTCTGATTCAATCGCAAGAGCGGTCAGCGAGGGATTTTGTTCCAAACCGATCATACCAGAATCTGTTAAAAAGCTTGAAGAGCTTTTTATAGCGCCAACGGCGCGGCGTGCATTTGCACGATGCGAGTGTGCGTAGCACACGGGATTCTTGATTCAAATATTGAATCAAGAATCCGTATCAGTTGGGGCAAAAGACCCGCTGAGCGGCGCAGCCGATTGATTCAGCGGTTCTCTAGGGGCGCATGTCGCTGAAGCGAAGCAGCGCCTCGAGCACGCCGCCGCCGATGGCCAGCGCCTTGTCCGACACGAGGCGGCAATAGGACGCGTCGCCGCGCGGGTCGACGTCGCCGGATTTCATGCCCTTGAAGACGGGCGTTCCGTCCGCCAGCAGACCGCGCAGAACGCCGTCGATCGTGCAGCGCATCGGCACGCCCTCGACCGTGCCGACGATGTCGCCGGAGCAGACCGCGTCGCCGATCTCCCGCGTCTGCCGGAAGATGCCGTCGGCCGGGGCGCGCAGGACGCGCTCGCCGGCGAAGCCGCCGATCAGGCCGGGGATGTTCGTGTTGGGGATGGGCGAGCCGCGGGTGATGACGCGGCCGAGCGTGTGCCCGCGCATCGTCTCAATGCAGGCGTGGCAGTCGACGCCCGCCGTGAAGCCGGGGCCGACGCCGATGACGCAGGGCGCGTCGGTGATGGCCGTGCCGAGGTTGCGCTTGGCGAGAATGGCGTCGACGAGGGCGTCGGGCAGCAGGATGTGGCGGCTCTTGGCCTCGGGGTCGGCCAGCACGGCAATGTCGCCCTGCGCGGTGAGCGCCAGCGCCTCCTGCGGGCTGCGCGCATGGCGGGCGGTCACGTCCTCGACGGTGGCCGAGCCGTGGATCAGCGCCTGAGAGAAGCAGACGGTGCGGCGGATGGCCGTCGGCTGGGGCAGGTCGGTCATGACGACCCGGTACTTGGCGTGGTGCAGACGCAGGGCAATGCCGGAGGCAAGGTCGCCCGCGCCGCGTATCAAAACGAGCATAGCAGTTCTCCTTTATTTAATGTAGCAAGAATGCCGGGACAGGGAAGGAGCGCCGCCAGACGCCGCGCCGCAGCGGGGTTCGTCTCGGCCTGATTGAGCACGGCGCGGTCGCACAGCGCCTCGGCGCGGATGACGGCGGCGACGGCCTCGGGGCTTGCCGTCTCGCTGCCCGACAGCGCGCGGAAGCGCTCGGGGCGGTGCGCGGCCTCGCACACCGGCCGCCCCAGCCCGCTCACGCCGACGACGAGAATGCGGTTGTTCGCGTTGGGCGGGATCGGCGGCTCGTAGCTCGCGTGCGCCTTGAGGGGCAGACGCGCAGAGCCGTCGGCCTCGACGAGCACGAAGTCGGCAAGCGCCGCCAGCTCCTCAAAGGGCTGCGCGGGCGCGCTGAGCTTCTCGCCGCAGGGCGAGCCGACGCAGCACACGCCGCGCACGCGCCCGGTGCGCGTGAGCACGGGCATCCCCTGCGGCGGGAAAATGTGCGTCGAGGTCGTCACGAGGACGGAGCTCTGCTCCCGCAGCTCCTCGGCCAGCCGCAGCAGCAGCGTGGTCTTGCCGCCGCTGCCGATGATCGCCGTTACGCCGCGGCGGACGTGCAGCGCGGCGGAAAAAACGCCCATGCGATGCGCTCCCCTTCCGTTTTTCTTCATCATATCATGCCTTCGGCGGCGCGTCAACCGAGGAAATTTCCGCTGCTGCATGTTTATACAAGCAAAATTCCGGAATCTGTACAAATTATACAATCCGAACTGCCGCAATTTGTCAATTCTTTAGCGGACTGTCGCGCTAAAAATTCTGGACAAAGCCGATGTACTGTGATAAAATACGAGCAAGTATTATCAATACTGTTACCCGGCAAAATTTTTTCAAAAAAGGAGAAGAAACCATGAGAAAACTCAAAGGCGTTCTTGCGATGCTTCTGGCTCTTGTCATGCTGCTTTCCTGCGCCGCGGGCGTTTCCGCCGCACCGGCGCGCTCGGTGGGCAGCGCCGACAAGGCGAAGGTCGCAGACCTTGGCAAGGAGCTTGACAGCCCGGTCAAGGACATTCAGGCAAAGGGCTTCAAGTCCGCCTCCTTCCAGAAGGAAAACCTGAATCACTACAAGGACAGCGACACGGTTCGCGCGATCGTCACCCTGAAGACCGCGCCGACGGCGGACGTTGCCCAGAACGGCGATAAGCGCGCCGCCTCCTACCGCGGCCGTCTCGTCAGCCAGCACAGGGCGATCCGCTCGAAAATGTCCGGCATCGACTACACCCTGCAGTATGACTTCACCGACCTCGTCAACGGCTTCAGCTGCGACGTCGCCTACGGCGACCTCGACAAGATCGCCGCGATCGACGGCGTCGACGCGGTCTACATCGCCAACACCTATGCGCTTCCCTCCCCGGTGAAGTCCGAGGAGACGCCGCAGATGGGTTATTCGAACTGGATCACCGGCGTCAGCGGCATGATCAATGAGTTCGAGATGGACGGCACCGGCAAGGTCATCGCCGTGCTCGACACCGGCCTGAACGTCACCCACGAGGCGTTTTCGGATGCCGACGGCGCCTGCGCGAAGAACGGCCGCCTGACCGAGGACGATCTCATCATGGCCGGCGCCCCCGGCAAGTACATCAACGCAAAGGTTCCCTTTGCCTATGACTATGCCGACAAGGACAACGACGTTACCGATTCTCAGGGGCACGGCACGCACGTGGCGGGCATCGCCGCGGGCTGCACCTATGACAAGGAAGCAGAAAAATACACCTTCCTCGGCTCCGCCTCCGGCGCGCAGATCCTCGCCATGAAGATCTTCACCGACAAGGGCGGCGGCACCTCCTCCGACACGTACTTCTACGCGCTTGAGGACGCCTACCGTCTCGGCGCGGACGTCATCAACATGTCCATCGGCGCGCAGAACGGCTTCACCTACGACTCCGAGCTGGAAAGCGATGTGTTTGGCAACATCTATAAGCGGCTCGAGCGCTCCGGCATCGTCTGCTGCGTTGCAGCGGGCAACGAGTATTCCATGTCCGAGAATGCCATTCCCGGCTACATCGGCCCGGAATATCAGGACTACGGCACCGTTGCCTCCCCGGCGACCTACGAGGGCAACTTCTCCGTCGCCTCGATGGAGAACTACGCATACCCGGCCTATGTCGTGACCGTCAACGGCAAGGACTACGGCTACTCCGACACCTCCGACAACGCCCTCTGGCAGACCACCTTTGCCGGTAAGGACACGGACTATGCCGTCGTGCCCGACGGCACCGGCAAGAAGGCGGTCAACATCGGCGTCGGCTCGCCCGAGGAGTTCGCGAAGGTCGACGTCAAGGGCAAGATCGCGGTCTTGCAGCGCGGTGAGCTGAACTTCCAGGATAAGGTCACCAACGCGGCCAAGGCCGGCGCGATCGGCCTGATCGTCGTCAACAATGAGGCCGGCATGATCAACATGGCCATCGACGACTTTGCCGTTCCGGCCATCTCGCTCCCGCTTGCCTCGCTCAGCGATTTCATGAACGCCGAGAGCAAGGTCGTCAAGACGCCCACCGAGAAGCAGGACATCGTCAACGACAACAAGTTCCTGATGAGCGACTTCTCCGGCTGGGGAACCAGCCCGGATCTGACGATCGACCCGGCGATCACCTCCGTCGGCGGCAACGTCAACTCCGCCAGCATGAGCGGCGACGACCAGTACGAGGTCATGTCCGGCACCTCCATGGCTACGCCGAATATGGCCGGCACCGTGGCCTCCGTGCTTGAGTTCCTCGATTACGTCGGCCAGAAGTATGAAGATTCCGACTGGCAGAGCCTGACCAAGGCCGAGAAGGCCGAGCGCGCAAGAGCGCTCCTGCTCAGCACCGCCGAATTCGTCACCGACGAGGACGACTACCCCTACTCCGTCCGCAAGCAGGGCGCCGGCATGGGCAACCCCTACTATGCCGCCGAGGCCTACTACAACGCGGGCTACATCATCGACCCGCTCAAGGAGCTGGGCGACGATGCCGAGAAGAGCGGCGTCTATACCTTCGACGTGACGCTCGTCAACGAGAGCGGCGAGGTCTGCAACTACCTGCCCTCCACCTTCCTGATGCATGATTACCTCTATAACCTCAACAAGAACGACCCCTCGAAGGAGCCGCTCTATGCCAATACCCTGTCCTCCGAGCTGCTCATCGAGGGCGAGGATTTCGACGCGAAATACCTCCTCAAGTCCGTCAGCGGCAGCCCCGCGCTTGACCAGCCGCAGGAGATCAGCGGTCTGCTGAAGCTGGAGTCCGGCAAGAAGGCCGTCGTGACCGTTGAGCTGCGCCTCTCCGACGACACCAAGGCCTATTTCGACAGCATGTTCGAAAACGGCAACTATGTCGAGGGCTATGTCCTGTTTGAAAATGTGAACGTTGTCGACGACGCGCCCGTTTACATCGACGCAGAGGACAACGCCTATCTGAAGGACGACAACGGCTACTATCAGATCGTCAAGACCGACGAGGGCTACATCCCCGCGGTTGACGGCGAGGGCAACAAGATCTATTTCAACGGCAAAGAGGACGACCTGAGCCTGTCCGTGCGCGACACCGTCCATGCGACCCTGCTGGCCTTCTACGGCGACTGGACGAAGGGCAGCGTGCTCGACGCCAATGACTTTGGCGACTACATCGAGGCCAACAACTTCATCAACACCACCGTGGCCGACGCCGAGGGCAACACCTATGCCGACCTCGGCATCATCCCCGAGCAGCTGCTCGACTGCTACACCTCGCCGAGTCTGGCCTTCACCGCCGTGTTCCAGAACGACAAGCCGCAGAAGCTGCGCTATTACCTCGGCGACAACCTGATCGACTATGCCGATTACTATGCCGAGCACAACGCCTTCTCCACTCTCGAGACCGACGGCGCCTGCTATGCCAACGGTATGTACGTCATGCCGTTCCAGCTCCGCAACGCTAAGAGCATGAAGATGACCGTCACCAACGCCGAGACCGGCGAGGTCTACTACGTGGACGACACCTCCTACGCGCCCAAGGCGATCTACGACAACGATTCGCAGAGCTGGCAGTCCACGGCCGACTTCTACTGGACGGGCAAGGACAGCAAGGGCAACTTCGTCCCATCCGGCACGATCGCCAATGTGCGCTTTGACGCCGTGCTGCCCTACCGCGACACCGTCAAGGAGAACATCTGGAGCTTCAATGTCGAGGTCGACTACACTGCCCCGGTCATTGAGAGCGCCGTGTTCGACGCCGAGAAGAAGACCCTGACCGTCACCGCGAAGGACGAGAGCTATCTGGCCGCCATCTACCTCTTTGCCGAGGAACTGGGCGAGGACGACGCCATGGTCGACACCGCCTGCTTCTCCTCCAATGAGGCCGGCAAGTCCTTCACCGCGACCTTTGACGTCTCCGCGCTGCTTGCCGGCGGCATGAAGCAGATCGACGTCATTGCGGTCGACTACGCGACCAACGAGTGTCTCCCCGTCAAGGCCAACCTCTTTGAGTCCGGCAAGGACGTGACCGTCACCGTCGTCACGCCCGAGGGCACCACCGTGGAGAACTACAAGACCGGCGACACCTATACCTTCCCCGAGTACGCCGACTACGACGGCTACCGCTTCGTCGGCTGGACCGACAAGCAGATCGAGAAGGACGAGACGGGCGACTCCGTCAGCTTCATTATGCTCCCCGGCGAGACGATGCTGCTGACCGACAACCTCACCGTCTACACCCTCTTCTCGAAGGGCACCGTGCAGAAGCTCGATCCGTCCGAGTTCTATCTCCCGGCCGAGCTGCCCGATGACCTGTCCGGCCGCTGGGCGATCGTCGGCTTCGACACTGACGACGACTACAACTTCATCACCGGTAAGCCGATGGTTCTGAACCATGCGTTCCAGACCAAGAACGCCGCTGTCGATTACGGCGCGGAGGTCTCCACCGAATACTATGAGTTCAAGACCAATGAGCAGTCCATCTGCTTCGACCTTGAGAGAACGGCCGACGGCACCTATACCATCCGCAACATTGTTGACGGAACCTATGTCGCCGCCGACGGCGATAAGCCGGCCGCGGTCGACGGCGTGACCGAAGCCGCGAAGTGGGCGATCACTGCTGACAGGACGAACGGCAACGTCGTCATCCGCAACGCCGCTGACACGACCCGCGTGCTCCTGTACAACGACGAGACGCATCTGTTTGAGCTTGCCGACGATACGAAGGCCGTGCTTGAGCTGTTCGGCAACAGCGTCTATCCGAGCGATTGGTTCTACACCTGGCTGTATAAGTGCGTCGAGGAGGACTTCATCGACGAATACTTCACCACCAAGGTCGACCTGCCCACGCCCGAGTGCTTCTATGAGAAGTATTCCGACTGCACCGCGAAGTGGTATCACGAGGCCGTTGACTTCGTCAGCAGCAAGGGTCTGATGATCGGCTACAGTGCGACCGAATTCGCCCCCGAGGACACCGTGACGCGCGGCATGATGGTCACCGTCCTGTACCGTCTGGCGGGTAGCCCTGCCGTCTCCGAGCCGTCCACCTTCTCCGACGTTGACCCGAAGGCCTACTACTCCGATGCCGTGGCATGGGCGCAGGATAACAGCATCGTCCTCGGCGTGACCACCGAGACCTTCGAGCCGGAGGAACCGGTCACCCGTGAGCAGCTTGCCACCATCCTGTGGCGCTACTCCGGCAAGCCCGCAGCTACCGCAGATCTTGCCGCCTTCACCGACGCCGCTTCCGTCAACACCTATGCAAAGGAAGCAATCACGTGGGCGGTCGAGAAGGGCATCCTCAACGGCTTTGAGGACAGCACCCTCCGCCCGGCCGAGTCCGCAACGCGCGCGCAGTTTGCCTGCATCGTGATGCGCTTCCTCGGCGGCAGCTACGACTGCGCCAAGCTCAAGAACTGATTTACCCCGCCGCCCGGCGTCCCACGCGGACGCCGGGCGCGTTTTGCGCTCGGATGGAAAACGGGAAAGGCCGGCCGCTCGGCCGCATAAAGCAGGAGCCGGCGCAGGCTGCGCCGGCTCCTTGTATGGTATGGGGTAAGCTGCGCAGCACCCGCAGGGGGTACGCCGCATCCGTAGCGCTCCTTGCTTTGCCTCGTCGCTGACGGCTGCGCAGCACCCGCAAGGGGCACGCCGCATCCGTAGCGCTCCGCGCTCCGCCTCGTCGCTGACGGCTGCGCAGCACGTCAAAATCCTTGCAAAACAAGCTGTTTTTACCACAAAACGTCCCAAGTTTCGTGTCATTGCGAGGCCGCAGCGCGGCCGTGGCAATCTTAAAGTTAATGGTATGGCATCCCGTCGCGAAGCACGGGAGCACGAAGCAAAAAGGAATACTCACAACAAAAAGAGATTTGCTGCTTCGTTCCGCTTCCTCTTCCTCTTTCTTCATTCCAAGGTTCTATTTCGTTCCGCTCGGCCATAGTTCGTTTTGGGATGACAAATCGCTACGTTAAAGATTGCCGCGTCGGGCGCAAAAAATGCGCCCTCCTCGCAATGACAAAATCGGTAGGCTTGACCGAGAATACGGAATGTAAAATCGAGTCCTCGGAATCCGTAAAATGTTTCTCATTTGTTGACTGATACGAATTCTTGATTCAAATATTGAATCAAGAATCCCGTGTGCTACGCACACTCGCAGCGTGTAAATGCACGCTGCGCCGTCTCATGCAGAATCTGACGCGCTGTTGGCGCTATAAAAAGCTCTTCAAGCTTTTTAACAGATTCTAGGGAACCTCTGATTAAATTG
>OIYX01000023.1_pt1 | contig 49799 bp, 33 predicted proteins | sample 1588431 | NCBI WGS metagenome assembly OIYX01 (sample SAMN03283241) | human gut metagenome | biome: human-associated habitat; material: feces | host: Homo sapiens | place: Peru | collected 2012
GGCGATGATAGTGCGTTCAAGAGCGCGTGAAAGCAGCGCGGCGCGAACCTTTTTTCACCAAAAGCCCCATTGCGGACGACAATCCGCAATGGGGCTTTTTTGGTGAAAAAAGAGAACAGGGAGAAGAAATTAGAAAGTAGTGCGTGCCCACTATGCAGTGGGCGTCCAAAGTAGAGAACAGGGAGAAGAATGTTGAAGGTAGGGAATAGGGAGAAGAGGGTAGAAAGCAGTGCGTGGCCACTATGCAGTGGGCGTCCATCGAGCACGGCATAGTTGCCGTGCGTGTAGAGTCCATGGAGGGGTTTCACACAGGGGCGCACGGCAGAATTGCCGTGCGGGCGCGCCCACGCGCGCCATCCACGCACTACCTTCTACCTTCTTCTCCCTCCTCCCTACCTTGCAGTGTGCTTCCGTCGACCACGGCAGAGTTGCCGCGCGGGTAGAGTACAGGGAAAAGATTCCCACAGGGACGCACGGCAGAATTGCCGTGCGGGCGCGCCCACGCGCGCCATCCATGCACTACCTTCTCCCCTCTTCTCCCTACTCTCTACCTTGCAGTGTGCTTCCGTTGAGCACGGCAGAGTTGCCGTGCGTGTAGAGTCAAGAGGAAAGGTTCATATAAGGTCGCCCGCACGGCAGAGTTGCCGCGCGGGTAGAGTACAGGGAAAAGATTCCCACAGGGACGCACGGCAGAATTGCCGTGCGGGCGCGCCCACGCGCGCCATCCATGCACTACCTTCTCCCCTCTTCTCCCTACTCTCTACTTACCACTATCCCTCCAAAGTCGACGCTGATATTTTTCGAAGTGTTGCCGTGTTGGAGGGTGACGGTGGAGGTTTTTCCATCCCACCACCGGATATTCATGAGATAGAAGACTCTTGAGCCGTCCTGGAGGTCGTATGCTGCGAACTCCACGTCATCATTTGCTAGAATCCATCCCTTGTCGCATGCCTCCTTTTGCGTGGCGTCCGTTGCGAGTCTTCTGAGTGTGTCCTCATAGTCGTTTCGGATGGGGGATTCTGCGGGGTATTTATCTGACGCGAAGAAGACGACCTTTCCCTTGCCGACATTCCTGGTGACGACTCCGTCTGCGTCCATCCAGTCCTCTCCCAGGAGCCTTTCCAGAGTTGGCGTAGTTTCGTACAGGGGTGGTGCATCGTGTTTCAGGGATTTGCTCAGATGTCGCCGTGTAAGGAGGAGAGTGCCTCCATCCTCGACATATCTGGCCATCTTATCTGCATCTTCGTTTTCGAAGGAGTGCCATCCGAGCATTGCGACGACGGGGTATTTGCTCCAGTCTCCCTCCCATGGGAGCAGGTCTGGGTATCCCAGTGGCGTTCCGCTATACCATCCCTGTGGGGCGGCGGGGCACTTCTGGACATAAATCTGATCGAGTTTGCAGCGTGGATAGAAGACCCTGAGCAGGTCGAAGGACTCCTCCGCGGGACCGAAGCGCCATTGTTCGCCTTCGTTGCTCCAGACATTGGCCCGCCCGAAGCACCTCCATCCGTCGTAGCGTCCCTGTATGATTGCGACGGGTGTGACGAGGCGTCCATTTCTCGGGTTGTGTTCCAGGAATTTCCTGAATCTATGATGTGCCTCCTGGTGGATTGCGCAGGCATGGCTGAATCGGTCATAGTCTGCGTATTCGCTTTCCATTCGGTAGAGTCCTTCCTCCGTATTGATTTCGGTGGCGCCGTTCATGTAGCTGGTGGCGAGGGACAGGAAGTACCTGTCTGCATGTTCGCTTGAATCGAGTGGACTGGAATTCCACTGGAGTGCCAGATGAGTTCCGAAGTCGCTTCTTCCGTATGCCCGTGACGCTCCCCTGAGCGCTGCAAGAACCAGTGGCTCGGGACCATACATCTGTTCTGCGAGGAGTGTGTCGTATCCTGCCTGGAAGAAGTATCTGAAGAGCGTCGACGGTCCGGAGTGGCGTGTGGAGGCTCCTCGGGCGGTCTTGAGGTTCTCGATGAAATACTCGGCGGCCTCCTTCATGTCCCGTGCCTTTCGTGGATTGAAGAACCACCATGCCTCCGCGCCATCGCGTGTCGGTCGGATATGTGGCTGGATTCCTCCCGGGGTGACTCCCCTGGAGAGGATGTCCGCGTATGGTTCCTGGAGTTCGCCGCTTCCCCAGATCTTGTTTCCCCAGTAGCAGAAAGACCCGTCGTTTTCGTGCGCCCTCTGTCCGAGATAGAGTGGTCCTTCGACCAGGTCCGGAGTAGGCGTGGTCGCCATGCCCGGGACCTCCCGTCCGTCGACCATGAGCGTATAGTGGAGTCCGAGGTCGTTGAGGAGCGGGATGATCTTCTGCCAGGGTGTCGGGTCGAGGCTTCTGCCTCCTCCCCAGCGGTACGAGTGTCTGAAGCAGATGTAGTTGCCGATGTGGTTTGCGACATACCATTCCAGGAACCACTCCAGCTCCGGGAGTGCAGGCGGGATATACACGTCATCGCCTGTGCCGAGGAAGACGGGGGATTCGCCCTTCGGGGTCATCTCCACCGTGATGGAATCGGAATGGGTCTCCGATGCAAAGGTAATTTGCTCGAGCTTCCGTGTGAGCGGGGGCAGCTCAAGCGCGTGGAGGCCAGCCTTGCCGAATCTGTGCTGGACTCCGTTTGCAACGACAGTAAGATTGTCGACAGTGGTGCGGACGAGTGCGGCGAAGGAGTCGCCTTCGGAGACGCACTCCGGTGCGCCGATTACCTCGAAGTCGTGGTTTCCCAGGTGAAGCAGGTCAATGCCCTGCAGGACAAACCCCACGGCGGAGGGGTAGTCGTTGAGCAGCTGGATCTTCAGCGTATGGCGTCCTGGCGCGAGCACGCCAGCATCGAAGGTGTACTCTGGCCTCCGGACGATGCAGGAATACTTTTCACCCTTGAAGACTTCCCGTCCGTCGATGGAGATTTTGCATTCGAGCCAGTCTCGCCGCGAGAGGTTTTCCCCGAGGTAGTTGAGTGACGGGAATCGTGCCTGGGCAGGTGCCAGAAGCGGCAGTGGGTTTTCCGCGCCCTTCGGGGCGAGCCTGGGGCTGCCTGTCCACAGGGCGCCGGTGCAGTTTCGCGCGCCGATGCGGACGATTGCGCACGCGGCGTCACTGGGCATGGTGAACTCCTGGGAGAGCAGTGTCCAGTCGTGGGTGCCTTCGGGGAATGGGAGTTCTACGACCAGGTCCGGTTCGTCGAATGCGTCATCCGGATGCCGTCCCTCCTTTTGCCGGTATACCTCCAGTCTGAGCGACGCATAGTCCTCGCATACGAGTTCCCTTGACTTGAACGGGATGGCGAGGGTGGTGGTTTCGCCTGGGTGCAGCTCGTCCCTATGGAGTTTGGCGTATGCGTTTCTTGGGTGCAGGTCTCCGTGGCACGGCACTTCGAGGGCGTATGCCTCGCCGCAGGTGTCGTCCTTGACGAGTGCGTCGTCGATTGCCATTGAGATGGCGTATGGTGCGCCGCACTCAGCCCGAAGCCGCCAGAAATAGTCCGTTTCGCCGATGAGCCTGATGCGGTGCGTGGCCGGTCCCTCGAAGGGTTTTTCGACCTCGAAATCGTAGGTCGCCTCTCCGCAGGGCGGGATGTACCCCGACCTGTCGCCAGTCTGGCGATGGATGAGAATCTGCCGGTGGAAGTTCATGCGCGCCTCCCTGCGGAATGATTGGCTATGCCTTGATTTCGTTTTGCTGCGCGACGAGCTGCTCGACGCCATACATCTTGCGGAGCTTCGGCTTCTCAATCTTTCCAGTGGGATTCCTGGGAACCTCGGCGAAGATCACCTTGCGCGGGCGCTGGTAGCGGGGCAGGGCGCGGCAGAACTCGTTCACCTCGTCCTCGGTCAGGGCGGCGCCTGGCTTCACCTCAATGACTGCGGCGGCGATTTCGCCAAGGCGCTGGTCCGGGAGACCAATCACCGCGACGTCCTTGATTGCGTCGTTCTTGCGCAGGAAGTCCTCGATCTGGACGGGGTAGAGATTCTCGCCTCCGGTGATGATGACATCCTTCTTGCGGTCTACGAGGTAGATGAAGCCGTCTTCCGACTCCTTCGCCATGTCCCCCGTGAAGAGCCAGCCGCCCTGGAGGGTCTCCCTGGTGGCCTTTTCATCCTTGTAGTAGCATCTCATGACGCCGTCGCCCTTGAGTGCCAGCTCGCCCACTTCGCCTTTCCTGACGGTTTCGTGGTTTTCGTCGACGATTTTCGCCTGCCATCCGTATCCTGGGATTCCGATTGCACCCACGTGGTCGATGTTTTCGATGCCGAGATGGACTGCGCCTGGCCCGATTGATTCGCTGAGGCCGTAGTTTGTGTCGTATTCGTGATCCGGGAAGTACTTCTTCCAGCGCTTGATGAGGCTTGGGGGGACTGGCTGTGCGCCGATATGCATCAGGCGCCACTGGTCGAGATGGTAGTTGCTAAGCTCGATTTCGCCGCGCTCGATGGCGTCCAGTATGTCCTGCGCCCAGGGGACAAGCAGCCACACAATCGTGCATCTCTCGTTGGAGACGGTGCGGATGATCCACTCCGGCTTGACACCCTTTAGGAGGACTGCCTTGCCGCCGACCAGAAGGCTGCCGAACCAGTGCATCTTTGCGCCGGTGTGGTAGAGGGGAGGAATGCAGAGGAAAATGTCATCCTTCGTCTGGTGGTGGTGGTTCTGTTCAACCAGTGCTGCGTGGACAAGGCTCTTGTGGGGGTGGACGATTGCCTTGGGGAACCCCGTGGTGCCGCTGGAGAAGTAGATTGCCGCGTCATCCTCGTCGGTCAGCGGGATTCCAGGCGCCTCTGTGGAGCATCTGGCGACGAGGCTGTAGTATGGCTCGGCGAATGTCGGGCAGTCTCCTCCGACATAGAGGAGGGTTGTCTTTCTTGGGAGATGGTCGTAGATTGCCTCGATTCGCCCCGTGAATTCAGGTCCGAAGAGCAACAGGTCCACATCCGCCAGGTCGAGGCAGTATCTGATTTCCTCGGGGGTGTATCTGAAGTTCAGGGGGACGGCCATGCATCCGCTCTTGAGGATGCCGAAGTAGATTGGGAGCCACTCCAGGCAGTTCATGAGGAGGATTCCGACCTTCGCGCCCCTTGGGAGACGGCGCGTCAGGAGGAAGTTTGCGAGGCGGTTCGCCTTCTCGTCAAACTGCTTCCAGGTCATCTCCGAACGGAACGAATCAACGGAACTGGCCTCGATCAGCGAATACTCCTTCCAGGATGCATGGCGTTTTTCCATTTCCTGGGGATTGATCTCCACCAGCGCGATGTCGTCCCCGTATTTCAGGGCGTTCTGCTCGAGTATTTCAGTGATTGGCATGGCTCTGCTTCTTTGCTTTGGAATTCCTCCGCGTCAAATATTGCGGACAAGTCGGTTAGTATAATGCCTTTATGGATACGCACCGTGCGGGAGACGGCCAATGTCGCGGCGAAAGAGCCGCCGAAGCCCCCCCATCGCCCCCATGGAACCCAGGCGCCCCATGGCGGCATGGCGCGGTTTTTCGCGGGGGCGGGGATGGGCTTTCACCTTGAATTCCGCCAAATCGGGCGTATAGTAGTCCTGAATGCTTTAATATAGGAATAGAAAGACAATGGAATCAAACACACGACCGCACGAACAGGAAAATCGAGTTTGGGAGTTTTACAAGCCTGACCAGGAGATGGTGAGCAAGCTTATGGACGAGGCGTCCGTTTCCCGTCCCATAGGGCTTGTGCTTGCCGCCCGGGGCGTCACTCCGGAGACAGTCCAGAGCTTCCTCCATCCGGACATGGAGAATCTGGGCGACCCGTATTTGCTTCCGGGGACGAAGGCCGCCGCGAAGCGCCTCTGGGAGGCCATCCAGAAGAGCCAGAGGATTATGATCCATGGCGACTACGACACCGACGGAATCACCGCCACCGCGCTGCTTGCGTGGGTCCTGCGGGAAAACGGCGCGATTGTCAGCTGCTATCTTCCCCACAGGATAGACGACGGGTATGGCTTGACCGCGGACTCCATCAACAAGAACGCGAAGGGGCACTGCGACCTGTTGGTGACCGTAGACTGCGGCATCACCAGCTATGACGCAGTTGACGCGGCGCGTGCAATCAACCTCGACCTTATCATCACCGACCACCACACCCCGGGGCCGACCCCGTTGCACGACGGGCTTTCCGGCGTGGGCTCCGTGGGTCTGGGGCTTCCCGCAAACACCAGCTCCGAGGAGTGGATGGTGGTCGTCGACCCGAAACTGCCCGGCGCCCCCCCCGAAACAGAGGATCTGGCGGGGGTCGGAGTCGCCTACAAGGTGGCGTCCGCCTTCCTGAAATACGGCATCGAGAACCAGATTGGCGGCGAGGAGACGGACCTCCATGCCGTGCTTGACCTGGTGGCGCTGGGAACCGTGGCGGACATCGTGCCGCTGCTCAACGAAAACCGCATCCTGGTCCGGCAGGGGCTCGAGGTGCTTTCAATGCAGACACGCCCGGGAGTCCACGAACTCTGCGACATCGCGAATGTGGGCGACGTCCTTGCGACAAGCGACATCACATACCGCCTCGCCCCGAGAATCAATGCGGCCGGCCGCATGGGGGACCCCACCGATTCACTCAAGTTGCTGGAGGCGCGGGATGTGGAGCACGCGAAGGAGCTTGCGGTCATTCTGGACCAGTGGAACCGTGAACGCCAGACGATAGAGGAGCAGGTCGTCACCGAGGCGGAGGAGCAGATTGCGGAACGCTACCGTGTCGAGACTCCCCGCGGGTTGGACGTGGCGCGCTCAATCGTCGTATGGAGCGACTCCTGGCACCAGGGCGTGGTCGGAATCGTCGCAAGCCGTCTGACCCGCCGCTATCATCGTCCCAGCGTGGTTCTCACCCGGGACCCATCCGGCCAGTTCACCGGCAGCGCCCGCTCGCTGAGAACCCTCAATCTTGTCCAGGTGCTTGACGAATGCAAGGACACCCTCATACGCTTTGGCGGCCACGCCATGGCGGCCGGGCTTTCCCTCGAGGAGGAGAATCTCGAGAGATTCTGCGACGAATTTGACGCGGCGGTCCAGAGGGTTCTGAGCATCGAGTCGATGCAGCCGACCCTTTCGATTTGCGGCGAGGTCGCCTTCTCCGAGATGGACGACGTCTTCTTCCAGGAGCTTCGCGAGCTGGAGCCCTTTGGCCACGGCAACACAGAGCCGATCTTCATCACCCGCAACGTCACTCCCGAGCGCCGTTTCCCGGCGGGGCGCACCCACACCCGTGGCGTCCTCAGGGACTCCCAGGGCGGCAGGATGCAGTTCATCGCCTTCTCAAGGATGCCCGACGACTTCCCCCCGCCCCCGTGGGACATCGTCTATTCCCCGCACATCAACCGATTCAACGACTGCGAGGTCCCGCAGCTTCGCATCCACGATGTGAGGCCGGCCGCGTTCCCTCCCGCGGAACACTGAGTCCGTTTCGTCCAACCCACTTTCAACGCAAATCAGAACGATGATTCCGCTTTTGGATTTGAAGTTGCAGTACTCCTCGATTGAGTCTGAGTTGATTCCGTGCCTTCACGAGCTTTGCGCAAGCCAGCAGTTCATCCTCGGACCGAATGTGGAGAGGCTTGAACAGGAAATAGCAAAGTATTGCGGCGGCGGTTTCGGGTGCGGCGTTTCCTCAGGGTCCGACGCGCTCCAGATTGCCCTGATGGCCGAAAAGATCGCTCCGGGAGACGAGGTCATCACGACCCCGTATACCTTCTTCGCGACGGCCGGGGCGGTCTGCCGGTATGGCGCCACGCCTGTCTTTGTCGACATCGACCCTGCGACCTACAACATCGACGTCACCAGGATTGAGGAGAAGATCACCCCCAGGACGAAGGCGATCATCCCCGTGCACCTCTACGGGCAGAGCGCCGACATGGATCCCCTGATGGAGATTGCGCGGCGCCACGGGCTTGTCGTCATCGAGGATGCATGCCAGGCAATCGGCGCCGAGTACAAGGGTCGCCGCGTGGCGTCGATTGGCGACTATGGCGCGCTTTCCTTCTTCCCAAGCAAGAACCTGGGGTGCTTTGGCGACGGCGGCATGGTGGTCTGCACTGACGAGGCCAAGGCGAAGACCCTCGGGATTCTGCGCAACCACGGCATGGCCCCGCAATACCACCATCACCTGATTGGCAGCAACTTCCGCCTGGATGCGCTTCAGGCGGCGGTGCTTCTCGTGAAGCTTCCGCACCTTGACTCATGGACGGCGGCACGCCAGAAGAACGCCGCCGACTACAACGAACTCTTCGCAGGGGTCGAGGGCATCACAGTCCCCCAGGTGGCCGGGTATGCCACGCGCCATGTCTTCAACCAGTATGTCATCCGGATATCCGGCGGCCGCCGTGACGCCGTCTGGAACGGGCTCAAGTCCAGAGGCATCGGAAGCGCGGTCTACTATCCGATTCCGCTTCATCTCCAGGAATGCTTCGAATCCCTTGGATACAAGAGGGGCGACTTCCCGGAGAGCGAAAGGGCGGCGGCCGAAACCCTGGCGCTGCCAATCTTCCCCGAATTGACGACCGCGCAGAAGGAGGAGGTCGCCGCAACTGTCAAGGAACTCCTCGGAGAATAGGCTTGCGCACGGGCCATAGACGATGGGCAAGAAACGTAGAAAACACCGCAAAGGGACTCCCACGCTGCCCCAGAAGCCGCGTGGAAGCCTGCTTGGCATCTACGTGCGGCTCATGCGGCAGTATGCCATCAGGCACTGGATATACCTGACCATCGGCGTCTTCTTCGCATTGGTGGAGGGCGGCGCGCTGCTGACGCTCTGCAAGCAGGTGGGAATGGTCGCCAGCGGATTCGAAAGTGGGCGCGTGGCGAAGGGGCCAAAGGCGGCGGAGGTCGTGGAAACCCGTCCGGGGGAGACGCCCCCCGTGGAGGCAGCTGTTGTTGATGTATCTACGCAACTTGTTGATACAGAGGAAGTTACGTCTAGCCAGGAACTCCCTCCGCCCGCCAGGGCCGACAAGCAGTCCTCCAAAATCCAGAAGTATGTCGACCAGGCGAACACCTGGCTTCGGAAGTTCGGGTTGCCCGAGGTTGACAAGGGGGACGGCGTCCATTTCACGCGCAGTATGGTTATACTGCTCCTGGTGGGGCTGGTCGCCTTCTTCATCATCCAGGCGTTGGCGATTCTCGGCAACCGCTACTGTCTCAAGTGGCTTGGCGCCCGTGTTGTCACGGACATGCGCAGGTCTCTCTACAACCATCTTCTCGACCAGTCCCAGTCCTTCTATTCCCGCGAGGACGTGGGTGTCGGCAGCCTTATCAGCCGTTGCACCAACGACATAAACGCGGTCGAGTCCGTCATCTCCGGCAATTTTCCGGATTTGGTTGTCGCCCCCATACAGATTCTCGCGGCTGGTTTTTTCCTTGTGGGCGCCGTCATCGAGGCCCGTCTTTCCTGGTCCTTTGCCGTGATGGTTCTCCTGATGGGCTTCGTGATGTTCCCGCTCTACTGGGTGTGCCGCCTCATCAAGCGCTACCAGCACCGCGTCCTGGAGGGCGTCGCCGCCGTGACCGACAAGATGCAGGAGAGCTACTCCGGCATACGCGTCATTCGGGCCTTCAGGCAGGAGGAGCGTGAGAAGGAGTCCTTCAACCAGGTGAACGAAAAGTACTTCAAGTCGCTCTGCCGGGCAATCCGCGCGGACGTGGCCGTCCACCCGATGCTTCAGATTGCGGCGATGATAATGGTCGGAATCTTCGTCTGGATGTGCTATCTGAACGGCCTGACAATCGGCGTCCTGAGTGGCATGGCCTTTGCCGCCCAGAGCATGTACAAGCCAATCAAGGACATCGTCAAGGTGAATGCGGGGCTTCAGAAGGGCGCCGCCGCCGCCGAGAGGTTCTTCGAGGTGCTGGATTTGGACAGCTCCCTGCCAGTCCCCGACAATCCCCGCAGGATTTCAAGCTTCGACAAGGAGATCAGGTTCGACTCCGTCTCCTTCCGCTATACCAGTGACGGTATGGAGATTTTGCAGGGGATCGACTTCACGATACGCAAGGGCGAGATGGTGGCGCTCGTGGGACAGACGGGCAGCGGAAAGTCCACCCTCGCATATCTGCTGGCAAGGTTCTACGACCCGACCGCTGGCCGTGTCACCATCGACGGGGTGGACCTGCGGGAGCTGGACGTGACGGACTTCAGGAATCTCGTCGGAATCGTCTCCCAGGATACTTTCCTCTTCAATACCTCCATCGAGGAGAACATCCGCTACGGCCGTCCGGACGCGACCCACGAGGAGGTTGTGGAGGCCGCGCGCCAGGCGAATGCCCTCGAGTTCATCGAGGAGAACCCGGATGGATTCGCACGCAAGGTCGGTGAACGGGGAGACCTGCTCTCCGGAGGACAGAAACAGCGGATCGCAATCGCACGGGCAATCCTGCGCAATCCTCCAATCCTCATCCTGGACGAGGCGACAAGCGCATTGGACACGGTCACCGAAAAGCTTGTCCAGGACGCACTCAACAATGTCATGAAGGACAGGACGGTCCTCGCAATCGCACACCGCCTCTCAACGGTCAGGGACGCCGACTGCATCCTCGTGATGGAGGATGGGCGCGTCGTGGAACGGGGCACCGACAGCGAGCTTCGCGCCCAGGGCGGCATCTACAACCGCCTGGCAAGCCTTCAATTCGACAATGCGGACCCCTCGCCCCGGCACATCGGCTGAACCCAAAGGCATCTTCCCAAGTCAATCCACGCAAAACAACAACTCCGCCAATTTCACGACCATGTCTGACGCCTCAATCAACCGCAAGAGCTATCTCACCCAGAACAAGGGCGACTTCCCCGAATCCACGGACTTCCTCGGCATTCCATACGTGAAGGTCGATGATCTGCGCTACGGAACAAATCCCCACCAGAGCGCCGCATACTACAAGCCGGCGAATGCGGTCGACACCGTGATTGGAGACATGAAGGTGCTCAAGACCGGCAAGAGCGGACTCTCCCAGACAAATCTCGAGGACATCAGCTACTCGCTGAACATCGTCAAGTACTTCGACCGCCCCGCATGCGCCTGCATGAAGCATGTGAATCCCTGCGGCGCCGCCGTCGCAGTCGGTGACGAGACTCTCAAGGAGGTCTATGTGAAGGCCCGCGACTGCGACCCGAGGGCGGCCTTCGGCTCGGTCATCGCATTCAACCGCAATGTGGACAAGGATACCGCCGCCGAAATCATGAGCACATTCGTGGAATGCGTGGTCGCCCCGGGATACACCGACGAGGCAATCGAATTCTTCTGCAATCCCGAGGTCACCCTCAACAAGCAGATCCGCATCCTCCAGTGCGGGGACATTGACAAGCTGCCGAAATTCGTAGGCGACGACACGGTCGGATACCGCACGATGAAGGTGCTGGCCGACGGGACGGTCGTCGTGGCGGACCCGCTGCTGACCAACATGCGCTCCGTGGAAGACCTCAAGCCCGCCGCCGCCGACAGCAAGACGCTGGGGCATGTCGAGAGCACGGTCGCCGCCACCGACTCCCAGAAGGACGACCTCCTTGCCGCGTGGTATATCAACATCTCCGTGCGCTCCAATGGCGTCGTCATCGTCAAGAATGGCGGCACACTCTGCGTCGGAACCGGCGAGCAGGACCGCGTCGGCGCAGTTGAGAAGGCCATCGACAAGTTCCATAAGTACGCAGGCCGCGAGACCATCCAGGACTCCGTGATGGCCTCCGATGGCTTCTTCCCGTTCTACGATGCAGTCGAGGTCGCCGCAAAGGCAGGCGTCACCGCAATCATCGCCCCGGCGGGTTCCATCAAGGACGCCGATGTCATCAAGCGCGCCAATGAACTCGGCGTGGCACTCTTCCACGCGCCTGAACGCGTCTTCTCACACCACTAATGTCAGACGACACTGAAGACAGGATTGTTGACGGCGACGAGGAGAAGGAACTCTCCTCCGAGACCGATGACCTCATGGAGCCCGTCTCCGATTCGGAGGACGGGGTCGATGTTGTGCCTCCAGAGGAGCCCTCTGATGCGGATGCGCTCAGGGAGCTCATGGAGTACAACTTCATGGTCTACACGTCCTATGTCGTGAAGGAACGCGCGATTCCCGACGTGGACGACGGGCTCAAGCCCGTCCAGCGCCGCATTCTGCATACGCTCCATACCCTTGACGACGGCCGCATGCACAAGGTCAGCGGAGTCGTCGGGGATGCGATGAAGTACCATCCACACGGTGACGCGTCCATCTACGATGCGCTGGTGGTGTTGGCGAACAAGGATTATTTCATCGACCGCCAGGGAAATTTCGGAAATATCCTTACAGGCGACCCCGCGGCCGCCGGCCGTTACATCGAGTGCCGCCTCAGCAAGTTCGGGAAGGAGGTGCTTTTCAATCCCGCCGTCACGGAGTATGTGGATTCATACGACGGCCGCAACAAGGAGCCAGTGGTGCTTCCCGCAAAGGTGCCAGCGTTGCTGATGATGGGCACCGACGGAATCGTGCCAGGCATGGTGACGCATGTCTTCCCGCATAACTTCAATGAACTGCTGAAGGCGGAAATCGCAATCCTCAAGGACGAGCCTTTCCATGTCTATCCTGATTTCCCGACGGGCGGACTCATGGATGTGTCAGGGTATGCGGACGGACTCGGGGATATACGCGTGAGGGCGAAGATAGAGGCCGACGGCGATAAGAAGGTGGTCATCCGGGAAATCCCGGCGGGGTCCACGACGGACTCCCTCATCGAGTCCATCGAATGGGGCAAACATCAACCTCGGCTCCAACAAAGCCGCCATCAACGACTACACCGCCGAAGAGGTCAATATCGAAATCACCCTCCAGCGCGGAATCTACGCAGAGGAGACAATCCAGGAACTCTACGCATACACGGACTGCCAGAAGGTCCTCCATTCAAGCCTGCTCGTCATCCAGGACAACCGCCCCGTCGAGATGACTGTCACACAGGTGCTGCGCCGCAATGTCCAGCGGCTGCAGGAGATTTTCAAGGCGGAGCTGGAGCTGGAGCTTGCTGAGGAGAAGGAGGCGCTGCAACGTCTCTCCCTGGAACGAATCTTCATCGAGAACAGAATCTACAAGCGCATCGAAAAGTGCACGAGCCTTCCGAAGATTCAGGAGACCGTACGCACAGGACTGGAACCCTTCAGGGATATGCTCCAGCGGGATGTCTCCGACGAGGATGTCACACGACTCCTCCAAATCCCAATCCGGAGGATTTCACTCTTCGACCTCAATAAGAACCAGGAGGACGTGGATGCGGTGGCGAAAAGACGCGAGACGACTGAGTACAATCTCGCACACCAGGTGGAGTACGCCATCTCGTATGTCCAGGGACTCCTGGACAGGTACGGAAGCCTCTATCCAAGACGCACCGAAATCACGGGAATCGACGATGTGGACAGAAAGGAGATCGCACGACGCAACGTGAAGGTGTACCACGACAAGGTGAACTACTTTGTCGGAACAGGCGTCAAGTCCTCCAGCAAGGACGCGGAGCCGCTCGTCTGCACGGAGTTCGACAGGCTGATGCTGCTGCGCACTGACGGCACCTGCCAGATCATCCCGATTGAAAGCAAGACATACGTCGGACAGGCAAAATACCTCTTCGTCTACGACAAGGACCAGGTCTTCTCAATCCTCTATCGAAACAAGAAGGAGGGAACATGGTTCGCCAAACGCTTCCAGATTGGACAGTACATCCTCTCGAAGGAATACCACGTCGTGCCGGAGGGATGCGTCATCGAAGCGCTCTACACTAATTCGGGCGTGGTCCTCTCGCTGGAACTCGCCGCAAATCGACGCCGCGCATACAATGATGTCAAAGTGGATTTCGAATCATTGCCGCTGCGCGGACGGGAGGCGAGGGGATTCAAGCTGACACACTACCCCGTCGTGAAAATCAATGTCGTCAACAGGGGAACCGACAAGCCGCAGCCACCCGAATCACCCGACGCGGAGGAGGAGACGCCACAGGACGACATGAATGACACAGGCCGGCAGGAGACGCCTCCACAGCCGGAACCGCCCCCCGCGGCGGAACCTGTCGCTCCCGCGCCTATCGAACATATCGAAGTGACGGAGCCACCCAGGGAGGTGGTTACAGCCACCTCGACGGAGCCACCGCAGACTCCGCCGCCAAAACCGGATAAGAAGGCCTCGTCCCCCAAAAAGGCAGCTACAAAGACCAGACCCCCGAAGCCTGAATCTCCGAAGCCTGAATCCCCGAAGCCTGAATCCCCGAAGCCTGAATCCCCGAAGCCTGAATCCCCGAAGCCGGAATCCCCGAAGCCGGAATCCCCGAAGCCTGAATCCCCGAAGCCGGAGTCCCCACGAAAGTTCCACCAGGACGATCTGCCGTTCTTCCTGTAGCACCATGGCCCTCAAGAGGAGGGTAGGCACTCAAGAATCGGAGGCGAAATGCGCAGCGGTGGCAGGATAATGGCCGTGGGTTGAGTGCTCCAATCAGGCACTGCCGAAAACCCACGGCATGAAACGAAATATTCCCCCGGAGGATGCTTTCCGAGGGGGTATGAGCCCGTTATGCCACAAGGATAAATGTGTATTCCGTTGCGGAAAACAGGAGATGGGCATAGAGGATAATAGAATAGCGGAAATATTGAAGTTATTGTATAACATATTGGTAATAAGGAAGTAATAGTTTTTTTATGCCGTTCAATGCTGCATGTCCTTCCGTAAAATGTCTGGTCGAATGTGGTGCGGTGGCGGTTTTGTCACATATTTTCGAGCAGTGAGCGCAGTTCCTCCTGGGTGATTTCTGCGGGAATTGCCGTAGAGGAATCGAGGAGTGTGTTTGCGATGCGTCTTTTCTGCGTCTGCATTTGGAGCACTTTTTCCTCGACGGTTCCCTCCGCGATAATCCTATATGCGAAGACGGGCCTTTGCTGTCCGATTCTATATGTTCTGTCGACTGCCTGTGCTTCGGCGGCAGGATTCCACCATGGATCCATTATGAACACATAGTCTGCGGCAGTCAGGTTGAGTCCGACACCTCCGGCTTTCAGGCTGATTAGGAAAACCTTCTTGTCTGGATTGTCCTGGAATTCCTTGACCACCTCCCACCTGTTTTTCGTTTCGCCGTCCAGGTGGCAGTAGTTCCATCCGGCGTCATCGAGGTCTTTTTCGATGAGATTAAGGAAAGCTGTGAACTGTGAGAAGACGAGTGCCTTGTGTCCGCTCTGGATGAGTTCCTCGAGCATTGAATGGAGCAGGGTGACCTTTGCGCTCTCCGTTTCGGAGAAGCTTTCGTTGACGAGTGCGGGGTGGCATGCGGCCTGCCGCAGCCTCAGCAGGGCGGCGAGCATGTTTACCGTGGAAGTGCCCGATGTGGCGGAGAACTCCTTCCGGTAGTAGTCGCGCAGGTGTTCGTATTGTTCGCGTTGTGCATCGTGCAGTGAGCACATCAGGACCTGTTCTGTTTTGGGCGGCAGATCCGTGGCCACCTCCTCCTTGCGCCTTCGCATTATGAACGGGGCGACGGCCTTTCGGAGGCGTGCAAGGGTCTCTCGGTCTGTTGCCAGAGTAGTTCCGTGCGAGAAACTCTTCACGAAGCCAATCCGGAAGAGTCCCGGGTTTAAGAAGGAGAGTTGGCTTAGCAGTTCGGAGATGTTGTTTTCGACAGGCGTGCCTGTCATTGCCAGGCGGTGGTTTGCCCTGAGTGCCCGTGCGGCGAGTGCGGTTGCGCTGTCGCTGTTCTTGATAGCCTGTGATTCGTCAAGCACAACATAGTCGAAGGGAATCCTGGAGAGCGCCACGATGTCCTGGCGGAGAGTTCCGTATGTGGTGAAGACGAGGTCGAAGCCGGCGAAAGCCTCCGGCGTGGCGTCGCCGCGCGATGCCCCGTGGTGAATGTGAGTCCTGAGCCTTGGCGCAAACCTTGCGGCCTCGTCCTGCCAGTTGAAGAGGAGTGACGAAGGCATGACGACCAGGGTTGGCAGTAGCGGCCCCTCCTCGTGTCGTCTGGTCAGGAGTGCGAGCACCTGCACCGTCTTGCCGAGGCCCATGTCGTCCGCCAGGATTCCCGAGAGTCCCAGCCCCTCCATTTGTGCGAGCCAGTTCACTGCATCCTTCTGATAGGTTCGCAGCCTTGCGGCGAACCATTCTGGTGGATCGCATTTTTGCGGCGTGTCGGCGGCGCGCTGGCGTAGCTTGTCCAGGACGGCCCCGTATCGTCCGTCCACGTCCTCGACTTGTTCCTGGAGGATTGCATCGAGGAGTGCGGCCTGTTCCTGTCGGATTCTGACGCGTGCGCTGTCGGCCTCCCCGATTTCCACCAGGGCGGTGAATTTTTCGAGCCATTCGTTTGGCAGAATCCCGTATGTCCCGTCGTCCAGCCGGACAGACTTTGCGCCTGTGCGCAGTGCCTTCAGCAATTCCGGGGTTTCCAGCCTCTGTCCGTCGTCGAATGCGATTTCCGCATCCAAGTCCATCCAGTCGATTCCGCTTGTGCGTATTGTGAAATTCTTTTCGACGGGGCGTCGGTAGCTTTTGCCCTGTGCGCGTATGTGCCATCCCCTGAGGACAAGGGTCCGGACTGCCTGGTCGAGTTTTGCGGGAAGGAGTTTCCAGCCCGGGTCTTCATCGCCGCCTGTTCGTGTGACATTTCGGAAGCCAGTCCTGATGAGTTCCTCCCGAAGTCGTTCCTCCTCGTCCGGATTGCGCTGGATTACCTCGTGAACCCCCTGGAGGCGTTCCTCGGTTGACGCCTCGTCGCAGAAGACCTCCGGCGCGTACTGGAATGAGAGAGTCGCCTGAAGCTGTTCCTGTCCGAGGTGTTTATATCTGGCGGTCTCGATATACAACCGTCCAATGGGCATGCCCATTTCGGTTGGGACTCGTTCGGCATCCTGCATCTGCGACAGATCCGCCGTGCCGTCCAGCGTCAGGAGTTCCGTGAATGCCAGCGCCTCCCGCCGTGTCATCCATGGCGGCTGCCTTCCCGTGAGGCTTGCCAGTCTCATTCCCGCGTTCTTCACATTGAGAATCCACAGGGTGTCGTTGGCTACAGCCCATCCTGATGGTGAGAATGCCTGCCAGGATTCGATTGCGAGGTCCCCCTGTGGCGTGGCAATCCAGACCCTGGGGCGCATCCGGTCGTGTGCTTCGTCACGCTCCCATGAGGCGCACCAATCGCACTTGCCGCCATATCCGAGACGATGAAGGCGCCAGGGTCGCTCCTGCCCCCGTGCACTCCACCTCAATTGCCCCGCATCCTCGGCAAGCCTGACGAACCTGGGCTGGGCATCTGGGGGCAGAAGGAACCTGTTGCCCCGGCAGCCAGGCGTGGTCTCCCTGTGGGGCATGAGAGCCTTCAGCAGCGCGGCGTCCTCACGGCTGGGCAGCGTCGTTTCGCCCGAAGGGGCAAGCGGCTGCAGCGGGGCGGCTGGATTGCCTGCGTTCCTCCACCACAGCTCAATGGGGAGACTGTCAGTTATTGAGGCTGGAAGTGCTTCCAGTTCAAGGAGATATAGTATTTCTACACCACAATCCTCAACAATCTGCGGATTGAATGCCGGAGACCTTTGCTGGCGGCGTTTCAAGACGCCCCGTTCCTCCTTTATCTTGTGGCGCAGATACCCGTGTTCGTATTCGACGCTTTGCCCCTGGGAGTCGACGCCCATGTCGCCGTTGAAGCGCCTTCGTCTTTTTTTGGGGGCATCCTCCTCGTGCATCCGGCTTCTCTATGTGTTTTACGGGAAGAGTTTTTTCGTTGGGGCGAGCGGGTCGTAGGTATATGAGCATCCCAGGTGCCTGAGCCCCTGTTCGTCGCCGTGTCCTGGCGTATGTGAGAGATGCACGTCGCAGTTTCTGAGTTGTGCCAGTGTATCCAGTGCCTTTTGTGCGTCTGGGTCTGTGGCGCTGGAGACCGTGAGGACAATCAGCGCCTCCGAGAGGTTCAGGCTGGTTCTTGTATTTGCTCCGAGTCCGTGCTTGAATGTTGAGACCTTGTCAAGTATGTCTGGCCTGAGGAGATACTTTTCCCTCGGGATATTTGCGAGATGCTTTGCCGCATTGAGTATCATTGCGACTGCGGAGTGCATCAGGCTGGAGTTCCTGCCTGTGGCAATGAATCCGTCTGGCAGCTGGATTGCGGCTCCGCAGAAGATTCCGCCATCCCCCTCGCCCTCGGATTCGCAGAGGCGCGCGGTCTCATGGGCAGCAGCCACGACCGGGCGGTCTTCGGGCTGGAGGCCGGCCTTGCGCATCAACTCCTCCGCACGCCGGACAGTTTCGTCGGTGGCGCGTCCAAGCTTGTTTTCGGAGACGTAGTTGAAGTATCTGCGGATAATCTCCATGTTGGCGGCCTTGCGGACTCCCGCGTCGTCGACGATTCCATCCGCGATGCAGTTCACCCCCATGTCGGTGGGGGACTTGTAGCCGTTGCCCCCGGAGATTCTTTCCAGGATTTCCCTGAGCAGCGGGAATGTCAGCAGGTCTCGGTTGTAGTTGACCGCCGGCACTCCGTATGTCTCGTAGTGGAAGTGGTCGATTGCATTGCTGTCAAGCAGGTCTGCAGTGGCCGATTCGTATGCGATGTTGACTGGGTGGCTCAAGGGGAGGTTCCAGACGGGGAAGCTCTCGAATTTCGCGTAGCGCGCCCTGCGGCCCTGCTGGAACTCGTGGTAGATTTGGCTGAGGCAGGTGCCCATCTTGCCGGAGTTGGGGCCGGGGCCTGTGACCACCACCAGGGGGCGGGTCACTGGCACGTAGCGGAGTGAGCCAAGCCCCTGGGGGCTGGCAATGCGCTCCACGTCGTTGGGATAGCCCTCAAGGTTGCCGTGGAGGAAAACCTGGATGCCGTGGCGCTCCAGGCGCTTCTTGAAGGCCTGGACTGCCGGCTGCCCGGTGAAACGGGTTATGACCACTGCGGTTACCTCGACACCCTCAGCGTGCAGGTCGTCAATCAATTTCAACGCCGCATTGTCGTAGGTGATGCCGAAGTCGGCGCGCATGCGCTTCTGCTGGATGTCCTCGGCATAGATGCAGACAATTATGTCCGCCTCGTTGGCGAGGCTCTTGAGAAGGCGGACCTTGACATCCGGATCATAGCCGGGAAGGACACGCGCCGCATGGAAGTCGCCCAGCAACTTGCCGCCAAACTCCAGGTAGACACGCCCCTCCCCGCCGGAGACGCGCTTCATGATGGAGTCACGCTGGGAAAGAAGATACTTCTGGTTGTCGAAGGAGGCCATGTGGAAATAGTCTTGTTGGGATGCTGGCAGGGCGTTTGCGTGGTGAGGAAAAGAAAAAAGCGAACAGATTCGTTGACTCTGTTCGCTTTTTCTCGATGGGGTGTCGCGTCGGCTACCGGATGAGACCGGCGGCGCGGCGGCGAGCCTCGCAGGGCTTGACATAAGCCTGGCGGGACTTGTACTCGTCCATCACATTCTCCTTGTCCATCTTCTTGCGAAGCTGACGGATAGCGCGCTCGATGGGTTCAGACTTGCGGAGCTTGACTTCTGGCATTGTTACTCACCCCCTTGGGGCCATTTGAAGGTTCTGCGTCGGCTCTGCACGGATTTTCCTCCGGGCAGAGCTGTTGATGATTTGTAAGACGCCAAAATATATCCCAGTTGCGGTGGATTTCCACCTGTCTGCCGGGGAATTTAGAGGCGTTCGAAATCGACTGCGCCGTGTTTGCAAAGCGGGCAGATGAAGTCCTCGGGGAGGTCTTCGCCCTCGTAGATGTATCCGCAGACCTTGCAGACCCACCCCTTCTTGCCCTCGGTCTGGGGCTTTGGCTTGACATTCCTCTGGTAGTAGGTGTAGGTCATCGTGTCGAGGGATGAGAGGACACGGGCCTCCTCGATGGAGCAGATGAACATTCCATGGCTTCCGAGGTCGACGTATTGCTCCACCTTGAGGGACATGAAGGAATTGGTGTACTTTGCCAGGAAGGCGATTCCATTGTCGGCGCGGTGCATCTCCATTCCGTCGAACTTGTCGACGGTGCGTCCGCTCTGGAATCCGAATCTCTGGAAGAGTTCGAATGGCGCGTCGGTGGAGAGGCAGTTGATGTTCATCCTGCCTGTCTGCCTGATGATGTGGTGCGAGTAGTTCAGCTTGTTGATTGTGACCGCGATCCGGTTCGGGGAGTCCGTCACCTGGCTGACTGTGTTGACGATGAGGCCGTTGTCCTTTTCGCCCGACCTGGAGGTCACCACATAGAGGCCGTAGCCGATGTTGAAGAGCGCCTTGAGGTCGTTCTTGTTGGCTGTGGAGTCCTGGATGTTCTTGTAGTCCTGGCAGAGTTCCTCCGAGAGCGCCTCAAGCTGGGCTGAACTCTCCTCGGAGAGGGCGGACTTGATGTGGACGGTGTTTTCCGCGAAGCGGAGGTTCTTGCATCCCGCGAGCAGCCTGCCCATCACCTTGGCGGCCAGCGGCGCCCAGGAGCCGTTCTCGACGAGGGCGACCGTGCGGTTCTGGAAGTTCCTCTCCGTGAGGTGGTTGATGAAGGTCCTCATGAAGGGGAATATCTCGGCGTTGTAGGTGGTGGTGGCCAGGACCAGCTTCCCGTAGCGGAATGCGTCCGCGACGGCCTGGGAGATGTCGCAGCGGGCCAGGTCGTGGACAATCACCTTCGGGGCTCCCTTCGACTTGAGGGAGTCGGCAAGCTTCTCGACTGCGGCACGGGTGTGCCCGTAGATGGAAGTGTATGCGATGACAATGCCCTCGCTTTCAACCTTGTATGACGACCAGGTGTCGTAGAGGCTCAGGTAGTGGCCGAGATTCTCGGTGAGGACAGGGCCGTGGGTCGGGCAGATCTTGCTGATTTCCAGGGTGGACGCCTTCTTCAGGAGAGCCTGCACCTGTGCGCCGTATTTGCCGACGATGCCGATGTAGTAGCGGCGCGCCTCGTCGTCCCACTTCTCCTCCACGTCCAGGGCTCCGAACTTGCCGAATCCGTCCGCCGAGAAGAGCACCTTGTCCAGCGTGTCGTATGTGACCATGACTTCCGGCCAGTGGACCATCGGTGCTGCGACGAATGCCAGCGTGTGCCGTCCAAGCTCCAGGGTGCTTCCCTCGTGGATGACAATCTGGCGGTCGGCATAGTCCGTTCCGAAGAAGTTCTTCATCATTGCGAAGGCCTTTGCGCTTGCGACGATGCTGGTCTGCTTGTAGAGATCCATGAAGGTCGCGATATTTGCGGCGTGGTCGGGCTCCATGTGCTGGATGATGAGATAGTCCGGAGCCTTGTTGCCGAAGACCTGGTGGATGTTGTCAAGCCACTCGTGTGTGAAATGCTGGTCCACGGTGTCGAAGACCGCGCTCTTCGCGTCGAGAATCGCATACGAGTTGTAGGACATCCCGTGGGGGACGGGGTACTGGCCCTCGAAAAGGTCAACCTGGTGGTCGTTAACGCCTATGTAGCGGATGTCGTCTGTAATCTTCATCGGGTTGAGTGGATTGGGGGAAACAGGATGGATTTACGGGTGGAAGATGGATATAAAAGTAATTTGCATAATCTAGCCGCACAATCAGGCGCCGCTATGCCGCACAATGGGCTTTCGGTGTTTTTTCGTGTGGAAAAGGCCGTTGTGGGCGCAGGGGGATATTAGGGGAGCCGACGCCGCCGCCCAATCATCGTTTTCTGCGGTCTATGACCTTTGTCTCGACGTGGTTTGTGCCTCCTCCGCCGAATTCGATCTTCAGGTTTGCGTCCTCGACCTTGAATGTCTCCACCGACGCCTTCCCAAGGTTTCCGGAGAGCGCGCGCCTGTTTTCCTCGCTTGGGATTCCCTTGAGGACGAGTTCCTGGGCGAGGCAGATTGGGTGCTTGTCAATGGTCGTCCAGGCATTTTCCCAGTCGGAGAGTTGTCTTTCGGTTGGTTCGAAGCGTTCCATTCCGAGGGTTTTCAATGCGCCGGCGAGTGCCAGTTCCGCGGCCGCCTGGGTAGTCTGTCCGTTGAGTGTGAACCCGTAGTCGGCGAGGTTGTCACGCTGGAATCCTATGTATTCGAAGGGCTGTGCGAGCGTGGACGCGGGTTCGGGGGTCATTTCCGCCTGCCTTTGGAAGCACCAGAGCGGCCAGGCCTCCTGAAGCAGCGCGAGGGAGTCCTCCCGCTTGCCTGTTCTGGCCAGCGCGTCTGCGGCGATTGCGATGACTCCCATCCTTTCTGCGGCGTATGTCATGCTTGGGATGTTTGCGTCGCACCCGTACATGTCCGGGAGTGCGGGCTGTGTTTCGACATTTGCGGCCGCTGCGATGGCTAGTCTTGTGAGTTGTGCGAGGCGCTCGGGGTTTTCGGTTGTTGCATCGGTTGCGAGGAACCTGGCGAGATATGGCGAGAATGGCGCGTCGGCGAGATTGTCGACGGTGCGTGTGGCGACAGCCTCCCTGAGCGCATTGAGTCTGGCGCGCAGTTGTTCCGTGTCGTCGTCGGGGAATGCCCTGCGGTGCGCGTCCAGTGCTAGGCCGGCGAGGGCGGCGCATTCGAGGGAGTCGGCCAGTGAAAGCGGCTCGTCTCCCACAAGGGAGAATTTCATCGTCCTTGACGGGTAGACGCATACGGGGATGCAGACTCCCTCTGCGTTGACCTGGGAGAAGATGTGTCTGTGGAGTTGTGCGAGTTCGGCGCGGCATCCCTTTGCAATCCTGTCGTTGTCGGGGAGGATTTCATCGAGTTCGGAGTAGAGGAGATATGCGAGGGCGTTTGTCCTGAGTTCACCGACCCTGGTGGGGACTTCGAATTCGATGGCGTTTGGATTGTCCTCCCCCTCCACGACCATTGCGTAGAGCCTTTCGGAGGATTTGCGGCGCCCTTCGGAGATGAGCTGCCCGTTTTCCAGCTCCTCCTTGGGATCCAGGTGCTTTGTCGCGTCAAGCAACGGCTTCGTGGCGAGCTTGGCAAGCCCGAGGAGCTCCTCCCTGGTCTTTGCGTCCGGAGAGGCTTTTGCGGCCTGGACAAGCCCGTAGGCGAGTGCAGCCTGGTCGAAGAGGGCGGTCTTCCCCGTGTGCCGTCCTACTACCCATTCCGGGAAGGGCGGACGGAGAGTCCCCTTCTTCGGGTGCAGGGTGGTGCAGGTGCGCCTGAGCAACCCGATTGCGTGCGTCTCCGAGGGCTGCGCCAGGAATCTTGCGGGATGGGCGCGGAAGAGCCTGCGGCACCCCGCCTCGTCCGCATAGTAGCTGTCCGTTTCGAATAGTGTGACCTTGAACGGGGTTTCCGCGGCTCCCATCTTGAGCCAGAGGCCGAGCGAAGTCCAGAGATTTGCCTCGGAGATGAGGTTGCCGATGCGGGAGACGGAGAGCTGCCGTTCCGCGGTCATCAGGTAGCGCCCTGTAAGCTGCTCGGGCGTGAAGGCGAATGCGGCGGTCCTGTCAAAGGCGATGCCGACCGCGCTTGACAGGAGAAGGCGTGACGAGTTGACGACGAATGAGTCCACGGGTAGGGTCGCCTGCACGATGTCAAGCCGCAGCGAGCTCCAGGCGGAGGGGTTCTCGAACTTCTTCTTCACGTAGTCGGGGAGAAGGCGCTTCTCCTCCTTTGCGCGGGCAATCTGGGCGTCAAGGTCGGCCCTGATTGCGTCGGTGTATTCGGACTCGCGCTTCTCGACGATTGCCAGAAGAGACTCGAGGGCCGATGAAAAGCTGCCTCCGACGGAATAGTATGTGCGGGAGGGGAAGATGCCGTCGCCGAGGGTGATGAACAGGATGCGCGGAGTCTTGTCGACGATGCGTGGAAGGTCCTTGACGAGCTTCTCACGGGGAGTCCTTGCCAGGAGTGCGTTGCGCAGGGACGCCGTCAAGGCGGTCAGCTTCAGCTCGCTTGCGGCCACGGGGGTTGATACGTCGCGGAACCACGTCGTGTCCTGGGCGAAAAGGAGAAGCGCCGAGAATACAAATAGAAACGCCGTCAGGAATCTCTTGCTCATTCATCCCTCCAGTGATTGTTCCGCCGCAAGGAAGAAAAGAGGAGCAGGGCGGAAGGGCAGGGCTGTGTCGGAATTGTAGTCTAACGAAGTTGTAACTACTTGGATTGCAAATAGTTACAACTTTGGGCACGGCATGGGGCGCCGCACCTGCGAGGGCCGCTATCAATATAGCGTGTCGCCCTGGCGCCCGGTCCGCCGCCCCGAGGTGCCCCGCCGCCCGAGCCGCCTTGCAGCGGGCGGATGGCGAGCCCTGCGGCGGCAGGGGCTTGCTACTTCCTAAAGAAGTTCTGCGATTTGGACTGCGTTGAGTGCGGCTCCCTTGAGGAGCTGGTCTCCGCATACGAAGAACGCCAGCGAGTTGGGTGCGGAGAGGTCGTACCTGAGCCGTCCTGCGAGGACATTGTATTGTTCGTTAGACTCGCAGGGCATTGGGAAGTGGTTCCCCTCCCGGTCGTCCACGATTGTGATTCCGGGCGCCTTCTTCCATGCGTCGAGTGCCTTTTCGACGGAGACCTTGTCCTGGAACTCCACCGTAATTGATTCGGCGTGGCTTCTGAGGACCGGGACTCTCACGCAGGTGGCGCAGACTCCGATCTGCTCGTCGTGCATGATCTTCTTGGTCTCGTTGACCATCTTCATCTCTTCGGTGTTGTAGCCGTTTTCCGTGATGTCGGTGTTGTGGCTGAAGACATTGAAGGCGTATGGCCACTTGAAGACCTTTGGCTCCGCCTTGCCGCCCTCGAGTACAGTCCTGGTCTGGTTCCACAGCTCGTCCATGCCCTTTGCGCCGGCACCGGATGCGGACTGGTATGTGGAGACGATGATGCGCCTGACCCTGGACAGGTCATAGAGGGGCTTTACCGCCACAAGCATGATGATGGTGGTGCAGTTCGGGTTCGCGATGATGCCCTTGTGCCACTTGACGTCCTCGGGATTGACTTCTGGGACGACGAGGGGGACGTCCGGATCCATTCGGAAGCAGCTGGAGTTGTCCACGACCACTGCGCCGGCCTTGACTGCGTGGGGCGCGAACTCCTTTGAGATTGAACCTCCCGCCGAGAAGAGCGCCACATCCACTCCCTGGAAGGAGTCGGGGGTCAGTTCTTCGATTGTGTGTTCGACTCCCTTGAAGAGTGCCTTCTTCCCTGCGGAGCGCGAACTGGCCAGAAGCTTGAGGCTCTTGACGGGGAAGTCGCGCTTCTCCAGGGTCTTGATCATTTCGACACCGACGGCGCCTGTGGCTCCGACGACTGCGACATTCATTGGGTGGCTGGGCATTTGCGTTGTGGCGGGGCGGGAGATGCCGCCCCCGTTATGGTTGGTGGGACTGGTCTATGGCCTTGGGTTTCTTTCTACTTCAGCGCTCCCGCCATGAGGTCGGCGAGTCTGTGTGCAAATTCCAGCGGGTTCTCGATGGGCTGGTTCTCCATGAGCCTTGCCGAGTCGAAGAGAAGGTCCGCGAACTCGGCGAGCTTCGGGCTCTCGGGCGCATTTGCAAGCAAATCCTTCATGGATGCGATGAGCGGATGGGCGGGGTTGATCTCGAGAATCTGCTTGACATCCGGCACGTCCTGCTTGAGGGCCTTCATCACACGCTGCATCTGCTGGCTCATCGCCCACTCCGCGTCCACCAGGCAGCACGCCGTGTCGGTGAGGCGGTTGGAGATCCTGACCTCGGAGACCTTGTCCTTCAAAAGCTCCTGGAGCTTCGACACCAGGGACGCAAAGCTCTCCTGGGTGGCCTTGCGCTCCTCCTCCTTGGCCTTCTTCTCCTCCTCGGACTCCAGGTCGATGTCGCCCTTCGAAATGTCGCGCAGTTTCTTGTCCTGGTAATTGTCGATGGAGGGGATGACGAATTCGTCGACTGGGTCGGTCATGAAGAGGACTTCGTAGCCCTTCTTGCGGAATGCCTCGAGGCGCGGGGAGTTCTTTGCGCTGGCGAGCCCCTCGGCGGTCAGGTAGTAGATCTCCTTCTGGTTCTCGGGCATGCGCTTCACGTAGTCGGCCAGGGTGGTGAGCTGCTTGTCCTCAAGGGAGGAACTGTGGAAGAGCATCAGGTTCTGGAGCTTCTCGGAGTTCTCAAAGTCCTCGCGGAGACCCTCCTTCAGGACATTGCCGAAATTCTCAAAGAATGTCTGGTAGCGTTCAGGGGAATTCTTCTGCATGTCCGCAAGGGTGTCGAGCACCTTCTTGACGATTCCGCGCCGGATAAGGGTCAGGGCGCGGGCCTCCTGGAGCATCTCGCGGGAGACATTCAAGGGCAAATCCGAAGAGTCGACGACGCCGCGCAGGAAACGCAGATACCTGGGCAGAAGCTGCTCGCAGGAGTCGGTGATGAAGACGCGGTGGACGTAGAGCTGCATGCCGTGGGGCTGGGAGTCCTGCATCAGCATGTCCCAAAGGGGCTTCTGGGGAATGTAGACAAGCGCCTTGAACTCCGCCTGCCCCTCGACAGACCAGTGGATGGTCTCGAAGGGCTCCTGGTAGTCGCGGGAGATGTGGCGGTAGAACTCGTCGTATTCCTCCTTCTTGACCTCGCTCTTCGGACGGAGCCAGATGGCCTTCTGGGAATTCAGGACCTCCTCCTTCACAACCACCTTCGGGGGGACGGGCTTCCCGTCCGCGTCAAGCACCTGCTTGCCATCGGCGTCCTTGACGGCCTCCTCGTGCTCGATGTCCATCACAATGGGATGCTCCACAAAGTCGGAGTACTTCTTCACAATCTTGCGAAGGCGCCACTCCTCGAGGAATTCGGTCTCGTCCTCCTTGAGGTGGACAATCACGTCGGTGCCGCGGGTCTCCTTCTCGACCTGGCTGAGGTCGTAGAAGCCGTCCCCCTTGGAGGTCCACTTCACGCCGGCCGCCTTGTCGCCTGCGCGGCGCGTTATGAGCGTAACCTCGTCCGCAACCATGAAGGCCGAGTAGAAGCCGACGCCAAACTGCCCGATCAACTCGGGGGGCAGCTCGTCCTTGTTCTCCTTGAGGGCCTCGAGAAAGTGCTTCGTGCCGGAGTTGGCGACGGTGCCGATGTTCTTCTCAACTTCCTCGGCATTCATGCCAATGCCGTTGTCGCGGACGGTCAGGGTCCTTGCATCCTTGTCCACGATGAGCTTGATCTTCCAGTCAGGGTCGTTCTCGAGAATCGACGCGTCCTTCAAGGACTCGAATCTCGCGCGGTCAATCGCGTCGGACGCGTTGGAAATGAGCTCCCTCAGAAAAATCTCCTTGTTGGAGTAAAGGGAGTGGATGACCAGGTCGAGCATCTGCTTGACCTCTGTCTTGAATTCATGGGTAGTATTCATAAGTTCCTCTGTATGTTAATGTTATGTAATTGTTTCCAGTATTGTGGGCGCCATTCGCACGGCAACGCCCGCAAGCTTTGGCAATTCAAGCCGTGTACTGACTCCCGAATTGCGGAAATGTTCCAGCGGAAGCGCCTTAAGACAGTGTGAAACCCGCCCCCTTCTTTTCAAGGAGACGGGTCGTTGACTGGTGCCTCTTCCACGGAGACGTCTCCCCGTGCAGGCGCAGACCCTAGAGGAGTTCCTCGACTGCGAAGCAGACCGGCGGCTGCGCGACCGCGGAGTCCTGCCGGATTTCGTTGAGCGCGCTTTCGATGTCCGCCTGGCTGGTGTCTTCGGTGAGAAGCAGCATCGGAACTGTGTTGTCGGAGGTGGCCTCCTCCTGGCATTGCCTTACGGAGGCAATGGAGATGCCGTGCCTTGCAAGGACACCTGCGATTCTGGCGAGGACGCCCGCCTTGTTCTTGACCAGGCATCTGACATAGAAGCGGTTGAGGATTTCGCTCTTGGAGGCAAGGCGGAGCTCCTTGTCGAAGACGGGGAATGGCTCCACCCTGCGGGGGCAGCCGTGAGTGCTGTTGAGGGCAAGGTCAATCAAGTCGGCGACGACGGCGCTTGCGGTGGCCTCCCTGCCGGCGCCGCGGCCGTAGAACATTGTCGCGCCAACCATGTCCCCCTTCACCCACAATGCATTGAAGACGCTTGACACGTTCCCAAGCAGCGAGGACTTCTCGACGAGGGCGGGGCGCACGCAAAGCTGGAGCTTGTCCTCGATTTTGCGGATGGTGGCCAGGAGCTTGATGCGGTATCCCAGCTCGGACGCGTACTCGATGTCCGTGACGGTGACGTCCCGGATTCCCTTGACAGTCACGTCGTCGAGGGTGAACCACCTTCCAAATGCAAGTGACGCGAGGATTGCAGCCTTGTTCGCGGTGTCGTATCCGTCAATGTCCGTGGACGGATTTGCCTCGGCGTAGCCTGACTTCTGTGCGGCCTCCAGGACCATCGAGAAGTCCGCCTTCTCGTTCTCCATCCTGGTGAGGATGTAGTTGCAGGTGCCGTTCAGAATGCCGTACATCTCCTGGATGTTGTTGGCCGCAAGACCCTCACGCAACGCCTTGATGCAGGGAATGCCGCCGCCGACAGACGCCTCGAAGTAAATTTCGGTGCCATGCTCGCGGGCCAGGGCGAAAAGCTCCTCGCCGCACTGGGCGAGAAGGGCCTTGTTGGCCGTCACGACAGGCTTGCCACGCTTGAGCGCCTCCTTGACGAACTTCTGCGCAATCGTTGTGCCGCCGACAAGCTCGACGACGACATCCACGTCGTCGGAGTCAATCAACGCCATGGCATCGGGGCCGAGAATCCCGTCGGGGACCTGGACTCCGCGGTCGGTGGTGGTGTCCAGGTCGGCGATGTGCGTCAGCTGGAGTGCGACGCCTGTGCGCCTGGTGATGATGTCGGCATTCCTGAGCAGGATGTCGACCACTCCGGCACCCACTGTGCCAAAGCCAATGACTCCGATGCGTATGGTGTCCATGTTCGTATTCTACTCCTTGCGTTCGATGGAGCGGTTGTGGTCGCGGAAGAGGATGACGGTGGGCTTGTGGGCTTCCGCCTCCTCCCTGGTCATGGCGGCGAAGGTCATGATTGTCACAAGGTCGCCGGCCATGCCGCATCTTGCGGCGGCGCCATTCAGGCAGAAGACCCGCGACCCGCGCGGCGCCGGGATCGCGTATGTCTCGATCCGGGCGCCGTTGTTGTTGTTGACAATCAGGATCTTTTCGTAGGGAAGGATGCCGGCCATCTCCAGGCACTCCCCGTCAATGGCCATGCTCCCCTCGTATTCCAGGTCGGCAGAGGTGACCTCTACACGGTGAAGCTTGGATTTCAGCAGTTGAAGTAGCATGATTGCAGAAGGGACGCCGACGACGGGCGCCTGCCGCGGAAATGCAGGCAAGGCACGGGTTCATGCCGTCGCCGGCGCTGTGGATGGAACGGGGGCTGGGCTATGCCTCGGGCTTGCGGGCGTTGGCGTTGATGCGAAGCCGCAGCGCGTTGAGCTTGATGAAGCCAGTGGCATCCTGCTGGTTGTACACGTCGTCGGCCTCGAAGGTGACAACCTCCGGGTCGTAGAGGGTGTAGGGAGAGCGGCGGCCGACGATGTGGCAGCATCCCTTGTAGAGCTTGCAACGGACGTCGCCGGTGACGTTCTTCTGGCTCTCCGTGATGGCGGCCTGGAGGAACTCGCGCTCAGGGGAGAACCAGAAGCCGTTGTAGATCATGTTCGCGTACTTGTCGATGAGGGAGTCGCGCACGCTCATCACCTCCCTGTCCATGGTGATGGACTCCATTGCACGGTGCGCGTGGAAGAGGATGGTGCCGCCGGGGGTCTCGTAGACTCCGCGGTCCTTCATGCCGGTGTAGCGGGTCTCGACAATGTCGATGCGCCCGATGCCATGCTTGCCGCCAAGGCGGTTGAGCTCACGCATGATGTTGGCGGGGGAGAGCTTCTGGTCGTTGATGGCGACGGGGTTGCCCTTCTCGAAGGAGATGGTGATGTATTCCGGGGTGTTTGGCGCGTCCTCGACAGGGGTCGTCATCACGTGGCATTCGGCGGGCGCCTCGGTCCAGGGATCCTCAAGGGCGCCGCCCTCGAAGGAGATGTGGAGGAGGTTCCTGTCCATGGAATAGGGCTTCTTCGCGGAGACGTTGACGGGGATCTTGTGCTCCCTGGCGTAGTTGATGAGGTCCGTCCTGGACTTGAATGTCCAGTCGGGGGAACGCCATGGCGCGATGAACTTGATTGCGGGATTCAGCGCGTATGCGGAGAGTTCGAAGCGGATCTGGTCGTTGCCCTTGCCGGTCGCACCGTGGCAGATGTACTCGGCGCCTTCCTTGCGGGCGACTTCCACGAGGTGCTTGGAGATCAGGGGGCGCGCAATGGAGGTGCCCAGCAGGTACATGTTCTCGTAGATGGCGTTGGCCTGGAACATCGGGAAGATGTAGTCCTTCGCAAATTCCTCGTTCAAATCCTCGACGTATGACTTCTTCGCGCCGCAGGCGAGAGCCTTCTCGTCAATGCCGTCAAGCTCCTCGGCCTGGCCTACGTCGGCACAGTAGGTGATGACCTCCGCATTGTATTTCTCCTGGAGCCAGGTGAGAATGCAGCTGGTGTCCAGTCCGCCCGAATATGCCAGAACGACCTTCATTTTTGTGAGTCCTCTTGTGGAATTTCCCTTGTTTTGCATCGCCACCGCACCGCGCGGGACGATGGCTGTTGATGGGCATGGGCGGTAATATAGTTGTGCGTAGGAGGACGTTTGTCGAGTTTCACCCGAAGGTATTAACGATAATATTCTACAGATATGCTAAATTCACCCCCGTCGCGGCAATGCGGCCGGATTCAATCCATAGACAAAACCACACCCACGAGAAAAAAGCGCGGAACGAACATGGACGGGAAGAAGATCAAGGTGACCATCTGGAACGAGAATGTCCACGAAACCGAACAGAATGCACTGGGCGACGTCTGCCGCCAGCATTACCCCCACGGCATCCACAACTACCTTAAGGACGCCCTCGCGGCAGATGACCTGGAAATCCGCGCCGTCTCCCTCGACATGCCAGAGCAGGGAATGCCCGATTCACTGATTCAGGACACCGACGTGCTCCTCTGGTGGGGACACTGCGCTCACGCGCGGGTCGAGGACGCACTCGCCGACAAGCTCCAGAAGAGGGTGCTTGACGGCATGGGGCTGATCGTCCTCCACTCGGGACACTATTCGAAGGTCTTCAAGAGGCTCATGGGGACGAGCTGCTCGCTCCACTGGCGCGAGGTGGGCGAAAAGGAACGCCTCTGGAAGGTGGTCAGAAAGCACCCCATCACCGAGGGAGTCCCGGAGACCTTCGTCATCCCACACACCGAAATGTACGGCGAGTCCTTCGACATCCCGGATGACGGCAAGAATATCTTCATCTCCTGGTACGAGGGCGGAAATGTCTTCAGAAGCGGAGTCACCTTCCTCAGGGGCAATGGCAGAATCTTCTATTTCTCGCCAGGACACGAGACATATCCCATCTACCACGACAAGAATGTCCAGAGGGTCATCGCTAACGCCATCCGCTGGGCAAATCCCCAGTCCATGCGGGATGCCTGGGTCGAGAACATCCCCGAGGGGGACGAGGTGATCACCACGCCAAACCCGCTCGCCGACATCGATACGAGCGCGCTCCACAAGGCGCAGTAAAGGGGACGCGGTGAACAGCCATCGCCGAAAGCGTGAAACGCCGGGGGGCGAGGACGGGGCCGACGCCTTTGAAGGGGCGCGTGCGACCGCCACGGCTCCCCGTTTCCCACGCCTTCTGGCTGTTTGCGTTCTCCTCATGGGCGGAATCATGCAGGCAGGACAGGTTCTTTTCATCCCAGGATGGCTGCGGTGCCACGCCAAGGAGCAGGAGTCCTTCAAGGTCGTCAAGGAGTGCTTCCCGGATGACGAGGTGACTTACTGCGACTGGGAGGGGAATTCCCTGGTGTGGACGATCAGCCGCGGGCGGGCCGACCAGTTCGCGGCCGACCTCGAGAATCGAATCGCGGAAATGCAGCCCGAAGACCGCGCGGAGGTGACCCTTGTCGGCCATTCGCTCGGCGGCCGCATTGCCGTCAGGGTGATGGCGGGGCTTGCACGCCGGGGAATGAAGCTGCGCCAGGGGATTCTACTTGGCGCGGCAATTCCATACGACGACAAGGATGTAATGGAGATGCCCGCGGGCTCCTCGAAGCCGGTAATGAACATCTGCAACCCGAAGGATGTCCTGCTCGCATACGGATATGCGCCCTTTGGGGGCGAGATGACGGCCGCATTGGGAAGCGGCGGCATGGCGTCCCCGCTGCCCGAAAACTACGCCGAATATGTCGTCCCCGACTCGGTGGTCAAGGATACCACCTTTGACAAGCTGCCGGTGATGGATTTCTATGTCGTAAGGCGCATCGCAAACCATCACGCAAAGTTCTATGCGACATGCCTGAGGAATATCCTGGAGGGAAAGCCCCTCGAAGCCTTCGAGCCAATGGTGCTCCAGGATATGCCGAATCTCCCGATGAAGGTGCTCGACAAGGGGGTGTTCTGGAAGAATCTCTCGGAATGCAAAGGGTGGAAGCTCCAGCAGAACCGAATCACAGGCCATTGCAGGATATTGACGCCTGAACGCGTCCGGGAGGCCTGGGGAGGACGCGAGGAAATGGAGGAGGCCTTCAGAAAGATCAAGGATACGTTGCGCTAGAAGGCATTAGGCGCAATAAAGGCCCGTCCAGGAGGGGAATGATTCCGCCATGATAAAGGCACTCGAAGGGGATGGATTCATGCTTTTCGGGTTGGATAGTATCTAACTTGTTGAATAGGAACAACTTATACACTTATTTCATTTTGCGTGGGCGCAACACAGGGCGACACGCAAAAAAAGACCCGCCCGCCAAAAAAGGCGAACGGGCTTTTTCGCAATTAAGAGCTAGTGTAAACTAGAGCTTGCTGGCGAATTCGAGGAGTTCTTCCTTGGTGAACTGGGCAAGGATTCTGGCGCGCTTGCGGCTATCCTTCTTGCAGGCCTTCTTTGCTTCCTCGAGCGTGGCGATTGCCTTGTCGATTGCAACGAGAGCGTTCTTCAGAGCGGTCTCGTCAACCTTCTTACCATACTTCTTGGTGACTTTGTCAGTGATGATTGTGGCGAATCCACGGCGGACACGTTTTTCCTTTGCCATGATTTTTACCTCGTATTTGGGTTGTTTTTATGCGCCCCCTCATTGTTCCGGAGCAATTGCTCTGACAACAATGGAAGGAAGCGGTTTCATGGAATCTCAAAAATAAATCCCATGGCGATTTGGGAAGGACGCGCATGCGCTTTTCCGTAATCGCCTTTACTATATATTCACTTTTATGGAATAAGCAAATAGAATCAATAGATTACCAAAAGAAAATGTTTATAATCTTCGGAAATCTGTCGATTCAGAAGGGCCGGTAGGAGATGTCGCGGTCGAAGGTGTCGATGCATTCCACTCGTTTGATCATTCCAACGCACCAATAAGTTGCAGGTGTGCAGATGACTTCATAAGCCACTTTGAAGAGGTATTGGCAAAGCATCATTGTGATGAGCGTGCCGCCGTCGATTATGCCCGCGAATGAGATTGTGATGAAGATGATTGTGTCAAGGGCCTCCCCGACGATGGTTGAAAGGATTGTCCTCAGCCAAAGCATGCGCCCATTTGTCCTGACCTTGAGTCTGGAGAGAATTACCGCGTTTGAAAACTCCCCGAAAAGATATCCGGCAAGGGATGCGGCGAAGATTCGCGGGGTGGTTCCGAGAACGGTCCTATATGCCTCCTGGCCATGCCAGAAATCGGGATGGGGCAGGGCGATGACGGCCATGTAGACGAGTACCGCGAAGGCGTTTGCGGAGAATCCAAGCCAGATTGCAGTCCGCGCCTTCCTGAAGCCATATACTTCGGTGATGATGTCGCCGAGGATGTATGTAAGGGGAAAGAGGATTACCGCCGCGGGAAGGGTCATTCCAAACACGGACGTGAGCTTTCCGGCGACGAGGTTCGAGAGCAGCAGGCATGTGATGTAGCCCGCGCAAATGACAAGGAAGCACCTGGAGATGCTGTTGCCGGTAGTCTTGGAGTCTGTTTCCATTTGCACGCCTCCCATTGGCTTTGGGGAGTTTCCGTTCTAGTGGGTCGGGGAGGAGGGCTGGATGCCGGTCGAAACCTGCATGACGTAGTCGTTCATGTAGTAGCCGTTCCCAATCGGGTTGTCAACGCTCTCCATGGTTCGGAAGCCATTGCGCAGATATGCCCTGATGGCCTTTTCATTGAAGCGGTTGACATTGAGCCGCAGGAATCTGCAACCGGCCTCGCGCACCAGTTGTATGCACTCCTGTAACATTCTGGAGCCTAAGCCCTTGCCTTGATATTCCGGGAGAAGGTAGCACTTGTGGAGCTTTGCAGACGACTCCTCGTCCGCGCAACGCCCCCAGACCAGATATCCTATTGGCTTGTCTCCGTCGAAGACGCCGTGGAAGCTGATTCCCCCGTCGTATTCCCTCTCCATCACATCCTTCGCGTACATCATCTCCATCATATACGAAATCTGGTCGTCGGAGAGGATTTCCCTGAATGTGACGGGCCATACCTTGTCCGCAACCTCGCGGACAAGGTGCAGCTGCGACTTGTCAAGCTTGTGAATCTGGATGTCCATCCCTTGCCGGCTCCTGTAACGGCGCATAATGTAAGCGCCTCCATGCGGATTCCGAGCGGGAAGCCGCCAATGGAGTGGATTTCCTCTCTCCGCCTGCCCGCCCTTCTGGGCGGATAATGTGGCAGGCGGGGATTATTTGAGCGCCGCCGCGATTTCCTCGCGGGTCATGCGGCTGAGTTCCTCCGCGGTCGCCCCGCCGTCGGCCGCAATGGGCTTGAGGTAGGAGACCTGCACCCTTCTGAAGAGCTTCGGGAAGGACTTGCCCCGGGGAAGGATGTCGATTGCACCCTTGATGGCCACGGGGATGATTGGGACTCCGGCGTCAATCGCCAGCTGGGCAAAGGTCGGATAGAAGCTGCCGAGGGAGCCGTCAAGGCTGCGCGTCCCCTCCGGGAAGATTGCGACGGACTTGCCGCTCTTCAGGAGACGCTCCAGGAGCCCGATGGACTTGCGCAGGTCGCCGTTGATTTCCATCGGGATGAGGTTGTGGCGGCGTGCGAAGCGCTTCAGGAACCATCCCGAGATGAACTTGGCGTCCGCATAGAAGAAGGTCTGGCTGAACTGCCTGCCGGTCATGGTTGCCCCTATGAAGAATCCGTCCAGGAAGCTCTGGTGGTTCGGGGCGAATACGCACGGTCCCTCCGGGATGTTCTCCCTTCCGTCGGTGCGCACGCGGGAAATCATCCTCAGGAAGAAGGAGCCGATGGCACGCAGGAGCCTGTGGGTGCATCCAGTCTTCGGGAGCTTCTCCTCGGCGGGCGCCGCCGCGTCGCCTTCGTTCTTCTGCTCCTCCTTGATTTCGGCGATTCTGACGGCAAGCTCCCTCGGGGTCGGGTGCTTTACAAGTTCGTCGACCTGCACCCAGATGCCGTGTTCCTTCCCCAGGGTGCTGAGGAGGGTGAGCTTTGCAAGGGAGTCGAGCCCCAGGTCCAGCTCGAAGTGCTCGTCCGGCCTGATGGCCCTTCCCGCCAGCTTCTCAAGGGACTCCTCCAAAAGCGCGTATTCCCGGGTGTCGGGCTTGGGCTCCGATGATTGCGCGCCCTCGGCACTGGAACCACCCTGCATCTCCTTCTGGAGGATGTGGCGGCGGATCTTGCCAAGGCGGGTGCGGGGCAGCGGCTGGCTCCTGAGCTCAAGGGCCGCAATGCGCTTGTAGGAGGGAGCATGCTCGTTGTAGGGCTCCAGCACACGGTCCTGGATGGTCTTCTCGATGTTGACAATCCCCTGGGAGGAAATCTCCTTCATGTCGGGGACGGCCACTGCCACAAGGCACTTGCCGTTGTCCGCGACGGCGACTTCTGAAAGGAGCCCGTGGGAGTACTCCTCCATCAGGGTCTTCTCAAGCTCGGCGGGGTTGATGTTCTTGCCGTTGCCAAGGATGATCAGCTCCTTGGTCCTGCCGGTCAGGAAGATGTATCCGTCTTCGTCGACATATCCCAGGTCCCCCGTGTGGAGCCATCCGTCGGCGTCAAGGGCCTCCCTGGTCTCCTCGGGGCGGTTGTAGTACCCCTGGGTGACATTCTTGCCGCGCACGCACACCTCCCCGTCCTTGATGGAGATTTCATTGCAGGGGATGGGCTTGCCGGGAGAGCCGAGCTTGACGCGACCCGGCGGGGTGAATGAAATCATCGGCGCGGTCTCGGTCATCCCATAGCCGTTGAGCAGCTCGAAGCCGAGGGCGTAGAAGTCCCTGATTACCTCGGGAGCCGCCGCCGCGCCGCCGCAGGCGATGTATCTGATGTGGCCGCCAAAGGTCTTCTGCACCTTCGAGAAGAGAAGCCTCGAGAACTTGACCGAATGGCATGCCACGGAGAGCTTGTAGACCATCCGGGCGATGAAGGAGGAGTTGACCTTCCGCATGATGGCGTTGCGGAAAAGCTCCAGAAGCCTCGGGACGCCGATGATGAAGGTGCATTGGTGCTGCTGGAGCGCCCCAAGGATGGCGTCAGCGTTCATCTCAGTCGCAAATACCGCTGTGCCGCCAATGGAAATGGGCATCACAAGGCTGCCCATGAGGGGGTAGGCATGGTGAAGGGGAAGAACAACCAGGACACGGTCCTCGGGAATGAACACCTCGACGTCCTTGGAACAGGAGTCGGTGTTGGCGTGGATGTTGCCAAAGGTGAGCATGACGCCCTTCGGATTGCCGGTCGTCCCCGATGTGTAGACGATTAGGGCAAGTCGCTCGTCAGGACTCTCGCCAATGCCTTCGTCTCGGCTGACAGGATGGGGCTCCACCTTCGCCAGGGAGTCAAGCATCATCACGGTGGGAGAACACCCCGACAGGGAAATCGCCTGCATCAGCTTGCCGCGGGAACCGGCGTCGCTCCAGACAACCGCGGGAGTGCAGTCCGAAAGGATGAAGGCAATCTCCTCGGGGGTGGACATGAAGTCGATGGGGACTACTACCGCGCCAATGTGCCAGGCGCCATACAGGGCAATCGCCCACTCGGGGGAGTTCGAGGCAAGTATGGCGACATGGTCGCCAGGATTGCAGTGGGGGCGCATCAGGGCGCCGGCATGCACCGTCAGGCCAAGAAGGTCGTCATACGAAATCCGTCTGTCACCGCAAAGGATCGCATCCTTGTCGGCATGGCATATCCATTTCATCTAAATCAGTCTCCGTGAAAAGGCAAAAAAAGGGGGACCCTCCCCCGCGCATCGTCGCTACATAGAAAATCTAATGCCAAGTGGAGGTTTTGGGTGGAAAGGGGTGGATGTTTGCGGAAAAATGTTCATATTATGCATGATGTATATGCAAAAAATGCAGAATGAGATTGTCAATTCCCAGGAGGAGACCCACCATGGAACTTTTCGACACCCGGCAACGCGAACAAATCCGCCTCTTCGGGCGCCTGGTGATGGCGAACCCGTTTTCGAGCGAGAGGACGGATGTCGAGGCGTTGTTGCTTGGACGCCGCCATCGCCGCGCCTACAGGGCGTGGCACAGCATTGACGGCAAGCCTTCAGTCAACAGCAATCTCTCCCGCATCCACGACCTGTGCGATTCCCTGGTGCGCCTCGGACTTTCCCGGGGGGCATCCTGGTTCTCCTCCCTGGATTCGGAGTTTTTCCAGGAGTGGGATCTGCTTGCCCTCTACTGGCTCTTCAGCCGTTGGAGCCTCCCCATGTCCCGAAATGTCTACCTTGGCGACCGTGCCGAGGAGGAGACGGCGCGCCTCTACCCGGAGTTCGCCCGCGACTTTGGCGAGGCGTTGAATCTTCCCGGCCGCAGGTGCCCCTCGGTGTACTCCCCGGAGAAGGTTTTTGCGCTCTTCCACCAGATACACCGGGCCTTCAACAGCATCTACGACTTCATCGCCGGAGGCACGGAGGCGGCCGCGCTTCTGCGCTCGTCAATATGGCAGTCGATTTTCACCTTTGACATGAAGAGGTACTACCACAAATTGGCGGACAGGATGAACCGGTTGACTACGCTGGTGACTGGCGAGTCCGGCACGGGCAAGGAACTCGTCGCGCGGTCAATCGCCTTCTCCCAGTTCATTCCATTCTCCTCCCGCGCAAATGCATTCTCCACGACCCACAGAAGTTGCTTCCACCCAGTCCAGCTCTCGGCAATGCCGCAGTCTCTGATCGAGTCGGAACTCTTCGGACATGTGAAGGGGGCGTTCACAGGGGCGGTGTCGGAACACCAGGGCTGCTTTGAAACCTGCGGAGAGTGCGGGGCGATCTTCCTCGATGAAATCGGAGAGGTCAGCCAGGAAACCCAGGTGAAGCTGCTGCGTGTCCTACAAACAAGGCAGTTCCGGAGGGTCGGGGGAGAACACGCAATCTCATTCAGGGGAAAGGTAATCTCCGCGACAAATTCAAATCTCGAGGACGCATGCAGGGAAGGACGGTTCCGGCAGGATCTCTTCTTCAGGCTATGCTCAGATACGGTGCAGACAGCCCCGCTGAGGACACTCGTGGACGGAAGGGAGGAGGAACTCCGGCAGTTCGTCCTGGTGATCGTCAAAAGGATGATGGAAGGCCGCGAGGCGGAGGAGTTCGCCGCGACAAGCATCAAGTGGATTGTGGAAAATCTCGGAATCGACTACCAGTGGCCCGGAAATGTCCGTGAGCTGGAACAGTGCCTGAGAAATCTCCTGGTCAGGGGAGAGTATCGTCCTCCGGCCCTTAAGAGGACGCCTCCGAGTCAAGACCCCGCGGAGGAGTTCTTCGAAGGCTGCCGCCTCACCGCCGACGACGTGATGAGAAAGTATGTCCAGGGGGTCTATCGGCGCGAGGGAAGTCTCTCCGCAACTTCAAGGGCAACTCAACTTGACCCGCGCACCGTGAAAAAATATCTGGCGCCAATCACATGACGGGGAAGCCCGGCGCATGGTGACGGATGAGGCCTACAGGAATTCCATGCGGGAATGGGTGCGTCGTGGATTGTGGTGAGACCATCTGTCCTTGTCCTGCCTGGCGGCCACGGGGGTGTTTGCATGGCTGGCAGCAGGGCGTGAAGTTATGGCATCTGTCCGGGGACGATGGGGGGTATGGGGCAGGCACGCTTCGAATCCCCGCATGTTTCAGCTACCATGACTTTTGCGCCTTTTCTGCCGTTTGCTTGAAAAACGCCGGGAGGTGCGTATGTTGGGGCGGGTGGTTGGGGGGAATACAATCCCCCCAACCACCCGCCCCTCCCACCGTCCAATGGACGTACGCGCGGGCCTGCGCGCGAGAAAACCCTATATCTGGAAGGATGATGCCCCGGAAGCGGCGATGGGCATATACGCATGAGCCAGCGTGCGAGAAAGCCCGATCCGACGCGCCTTGTCTGCAATTATATCTTGTTTCTGGTTTTAACTAGTTGGATGCGAATAAGTTGCAGTGTCTGCCCGGCCAGAAGGACGCCATGTCGTGCGAAGGAAGGCTAGAAGAAGGAGGCGATGTATCGGAAGAAGTGTGTAGTGATAACATAGACGCCCATCAGGAAGACCCCCAGGCCGAATAGAAGGAACGGCGCGAAGCAGATGCCCATCAGCCACCATCCGATTTTGTCGATACGGTCGTCATGCGGCCCCCTGACATATTTCTTGACATGGACGGCGTCATTCGGGATAGTCGCCTCAATGATAGTCACTTCTTCCTTCATTTGTCAGAGTCTCCATGCTGAGCCTGCCGGGATGGTCCAGTTGCAGGTCAATATATGTCGTATATCCTGTTCTCCAAGAAGATATGGTAGGATTTTGCCGTGCCTCCAATCCATCGATTCGGCATCATGGTGGACACTGCATCGTGCCAGCGACTTGCTGCCTTCTGCGCCCGGCTCCGCAATTGCCAGCCATTTTTGGGGCGGGGCGATTGTGCTTCTACAGGCCGAGGGTAAGTTGCTGCGGGATGGAACGCTTATGGATCTCCGCTGCGATTGACTTGAATCCCTCCTTGTCGCAGAGTTCCAGGAGCCTGTGCCAGTCGGGGCGTCTTCTGGTGATGCTCTGGATTCCGTTCCAGTCCTCCGGAAGCGGCATGTCCAGCCTCACGAGCTCCCTGTTTTTCAGGAGGCGCGTCCTTTCGGAGGCGAGTGTGTCCCTCAGCTTTCCCGCGGGCATTTCCTCAAGATGTCCGAGCATATTGTCGATTGTCCCATACTCCTTTAGGAGTTTTGCCGCGGTCTTTGCCCCGCATCCGGGGATTCCAGGGATGTTGTCGACTGCGTCTCCGAGGAGTGAGAGATAGTCGCAGACCTGCGATGGCGCGACCCCGAACTTCTCCTCGACCTCCTTTTCGCCGATTTCCTCCCATGGCTTCTTGGCATTTCCAGGCCGGAGCAAAAGCACTTCTCCGTCCTTGACAAGCTGTCCGAGATCCTTGTCTCCGGTGATGATCCTGACCGTGCCCTCGCCGCGTTCCCCTGCAATGCCGGCGAGCAGGTCGTCCGCCTCGAACCCCTCCCGTTCGACCGTCCTCCAGCCAAAGGCCTCGACCCAGTCGTGGATTCGCTGTGTCTGGCAACGCAGCTCCTCCGGCATCGGCGGTCGCTGCGCCTTGTATTCGGGGTGGATGGCGGTCCGCCTCAGGCACTTTCCCTTGTCGAAGACGAATGCCCCGTATTCGGAGGGGAAATCCGTGTCAAGCTGCAGGAGCAGCCGCGCAATCCCGTAGAGCGCGTTTGCAGGTTCGCCGTTGGCGCTTGTCAACTGCCTGATGGCATAGAAGAGGCGGAATATCTGGGAATACGCGTCTACTAGCAGGATTCTTGACATCATTTATCGTGCCTCCTCACCGTCCTCCCCGGCGGCATTGGTTTCGTGGCCGCGGGAGTCATCTTCGTCGTATCCCTTTACGACAATCACGGCCTCGCCCTTTGGCGGCGCGGATTCGAAGCGCCTTGCAAGCTCGGAGAGGCGGCCGCGGTATGTCCTTTCGAACTGCTTGGTCAACTCCATGCAGACAGCTGCCTGGCGGTCTCCAAGCACCTCAAGCGCCTCCGCCAGGAACTTCCCGACACGGAATGGCGATTCGTAGAATACGAGCGTGTGACGGCTTTTGGCGTCCTCCTGGAGAAATGTGCGCCTGTGCCCTGGCTTGCGGGGCGGAAAGCCCTTGAATATGTAGCTGGATGGAGGAAGACCAGAGGAAATGAGCGCAATCGGAACCGCGCTCGCCCCGGGAATAACCTCTATCTCATGGCCTGCCTCGATTGCGGCGACGACCGCAGGATAGCCCGGGTCGCTTACAAGGGGATAGCCTGCGTCGCTGCAAATGCCGACACGCTTGCCCTCGTCAAGCCATTGGACAATCCTCGCCGCCATCCCGCGCTCGTTGTGCTCATGGTTGGCGACATAGAGCGCAGGACGCTGAATCCCCAGCAGCGAGACAAGGCTGCCGGTGTGGCGCGTGTCCTCGCAACAGAGAATCTCCATGGACGAGAGAGCCTCCTTCGCACGCTGGGAGATGTCCCCCAGGTTTCCGATAGGAGTCGCGATTATGGTCAGCTTGCCCATCTCGTGCGTGGAGTCTTCCGTGCCGGGCTATCTGAGTTCGACGTTGAGCTTCTTGACAAGCCCCTGGCGGAGTCTCTCCTGGAGCTGGTTGACTTCGTCGTCGGTGAGGGTCTTCGTCGGATCCTGGTAGGTGATTGTGTAGGCCATCGAGCGTTTTCCCGCGCCAAGCACCTTCTCGTCCTCAAACAGGTCGAAGAGCACCACTTCGGCGACCTTCTCGATCTTGAGGGACTTGACCGCGTCAATCACCTGCTGGTTTGTAAGGGAGACCGGGGCGATGAAGGAGATGTCACGCTGGACACCCGGGAAGTGCGCCAGTTCGGTATACTTCTTGGACGGATGAGGGGCGTTCCTGACCGCCTCGACGTCAATGAGGGCAATGAAGAGGGGATTGCGAAGGCGGATTCCCTTGACGAGGGGAGACGCCACTGCGCCAAGCCAGGCAAGCTCCTTCTTGTTCTTCGCAACGAACCTGGCGCAGACTCCCTTCTCGAAGGCGGGATGGTCGCCGGCTTCGCAACGGTGGAAGCCCTTCAGGCCGGATGCGTCAAGGAAGCCCTCGACAATTCCCTTGAGGTCGTAGAAGTCCGCCGCAACCGCCTTCTCCTTACCGTATCGTTCTGGATGGAGGCACCCGGTGAGGGCGATGCCTGCCTGGAGACGCTCGACGGGCTTCCCGTTCTCAAGTGTGAAGACACGACCCAGCTCGAAGATGCCCAGATCGTGCTGGCTGCGTGCGACATTGTGGGCGACGACCTGGAGGAGTCCAGGAAGCAGGGTGGGGCGCAGGAATGCCGTGTCGATGGAGATTGGGTTGGAGACCTGGAGTAGCTGCTCTGGCTGGAGGCTGGTTCCCGCAAGGCACTGCTGCTGGGACCACATGGTGTAGTTCATCACCTCGTCAAGCCCAAGGGACATGAGAAGGTGGCGGGTCTCCTCCTGGGGGATGTAGCAGTCGTCCTTGGCGCTTCCGCCCAGTGCGGCCGCGGGAGTCGCCTCGGGAATTGCGTCAAGCCCGACCATCTGCGCGACCTCTTCGGCGAGGTCGACAGCCTTGTGCAGGTCAAATCTCCACCAGGGAGTCTGGACGACCAGCTCGTCCTCGCCAACGCTGGCGACTTCAATGCCGCGGCGAGCAAGCAGCTCCCCCATCTCCTTCGCAGGGAGGTCGAGTCCAAGCAGGTCGTTGATGCGCCTGGCGCTGGCGACGATTCGCTCGCTCTTCCATGGGCGCGGATAGCAGTCGATAGGGGCTCCGACCTGGGTGGCTCCGGCATATTGGCAGAGGAGGCTTGCGGCACGCTCGCTTGCCAGGGCGCTGGTCTCCGGGGCGACGCCGCGTTCGTAGGTGTAGCTTGCGTCGGTGGCCTTGTTCAGCCCACGGGAGGAGAGGCGGATGTTGGTGCGGTCGAAGGCGGCCGCCTCCAGCAGGACATGGGTGGTCTTCTCGGTGATCATCGAATTCTCGCCGCCCATGATGCCGGCCAGGGCTACGCCCTTCCTGGCGTCCGCAATCAGCAGATTCTCGGGCGTGAGGGAGAGTTTGGTTCCGTCAAGCAGGGTGATCTCCTCGCCCTGGGCGGCACGGCGCACGATAATCTGGCGACCCTCGAGGTTGTCCAGGTCGAATGCATGGAGCGGCTGGCCGTATTCCAGCATGATGTAGTTCGTGATGTCGACGACGTTGTTGATTGAACGCAGGCCGACGGCCTCCAGGCGCTCCTTCATCCACGCAGGGGAAGGACCAATCTTGATGCCTTCGAAGACACGGCCGATGTACCTCGGGCAGAACTCGGGCGCGTCGATGCGGACGCTGGCGGGCGCGTCGCCCTCCTTCACGGTGACCTTGTTCTCGGGGAGGACGAGTTTCTTGCCTGTAAGGGCGCAGATCTCACGGGCGATGCCGATGTGGGAAAGCCAGTCGGGACGGTTCGGCGTGACTTCCCAGTCAATCACGGTGTCGCAGCTGAAGAGGTCTCTGACCGATGTGCCCAGAGGGGTGTCGTCAGGCAGGATAAGAAGGCCGCTGTGGTCCTCGGAGAGCCCCAGCTCCCGGCCGGAACACATCATGCCGCAGGATTCGACGCCGCGAAGCTTGCTCTTCTTGATGACGAAGCCGCCGCCAAAGTCCGTCCCAATCGGAGCCAGGGGGACGACCTTGCCGGCATCGCAGTTCGGCGCGCCGCAGACAATCTGCAGGGGTTCCTGCCCATCGCCCCGGTCGACCATGCATACGCTCATGTGGTCGGAGTCCGGGTGGGGGACGCGCGAAAGAATTCTGGCGGCAATGATTCCCTGGGGAATGGTGCCTGTCTCCATGATTTCCTCCGGCTCGAGTCCGGCGGATGTCAGGTGGTCGGCCAGCTCCTGGGCAGACCAGTCGATTTCAGTGTAGTCACGGAGCCATTTCAAAGATGTCTTCATCGCAGAAAAAGGTATGGCCGTAGAACGGCGGTGGATAGGTCGGAAAGCAATTCCGCGTACTATAACTTGGGGAACTCCAACCAACGCAGAGATATAGAAGAGAAAGCCGAGAATCACCCCGGAACAATCCAGGTCAGGCCGCCATGTTTTCCGGAGGAGGGCGGAAGGGGGCGGGGAGAGCGCAATCCGGCACAGCGGCGGAAACGCAATTCCCCTGCGGGGCTATGGGCGCTCAAGCCGTCCCCCAACGCGTGCGGTGAAGGAGCCTGTTGCCGCGCCAGTCTCATCGTATGCGGTCATTCCCGCACAGCCCAGCTCCTCGTCCGACAGGTTCAGGACGACTGCGCTCCCAGCCACATTCTCGAGCGCCTGCTCAAGAAGCTCCTTTTCCCACAGGAAGACCACCGTGCCTTGCTCCCCACGGCAGCGCGCCCATGCAGTATGTCCAAACGAGAACCTGAATTCCCAGTGCCCGAAGTTCAGTGTCTTCTGCCACTTCCGGTAGACTGCCAGGTAGTTGGCGATGATTGACAGCTGTTCCGCCGAAAGCCCGCGCAAATCCATCGACAGCATGGGAACTCCCGCCATCGACGCCATCAGGTGGCGCGCAATATTCCCGGGAATCTCGTCGGCGCGGAAGTAAATCGGGTCGGCATGGACAGGCACCCCGTCGCCAAGCAATAGCCGCAACTGTATGCAACGCTGGAAGTTCTCCACATAATCGAAAGGGACGTCCCCCGCACGGAATGCGGTTGCCAGCCCGACTGTCGAAGGTGTCCCGTAGTTCTGGCGGAACTCAATCAGCGCATCGGGCTTTTCAGCACGAATCCGCTTGACCAACTCCGTGACATAACGCATGACCGCACGGGCGTGGGGACGCCTCTCGTCTGGCGCAATTGCATCAATGAAGTCAATCTTGAGACCGTCCAAATCCATCTCGCGGAAGACCGACATTATGCTCTCCATGGTGATGCGGGACGCCTCCGCGTCCGCAGGGTCGAAGAGGCGTTCCCCCTCATGGGATTCGGTCAGGAACGCATTTGTCCGGCGGCGCAATCCACTGCGGTCGCCGACAAAAAAGGGCGCCACCCAGAACATGTAGTTCCAGCCGTCGGCGTGGGCTTTCCTTATCGTGGATTTCATGCGGGGTAATTTCTTTTCGGACAATCTCCAGTCCCCAATCCACTCATACCAGGTCGGCAACGTCGCGGGAGTCACGCGCTTGTCTTCGTCCAGGCACCACCCGTCGTCGACAATGAAGGTGCCAAAACCCAATTGGCGCGCCAGGCGGGCGTTCTCCTCCAGGAACTCCTTGGACAAGACGGTATGCGCCGCATACCAGGTGCAATACACGGGTTCCCATGCGCCGCATGGATAGCACGGCGCCTGGGGCATCAGCAGCCTTCTGAAGGCCGCCACGGTCTCCTCCAGGGGAAGCGGACGCATGTCCACGTAAATCCGGAACGGGGCAGTGGACGGGTCTACGGCAATGTCAAAGGAGAGCTCATAGCCCCCTGCCTCCTGGTTCATCCTTGCGCGCACCCGGCAGTCGTCTGTCACATTGGTGAGGCCGACTGCTGCACAATTCCGGTAGGACTGCCCCATCAGGCACCAGAAGGGAAAGCTGCTATTGGCTCCACATACGAATTCCTCAACCCACGGCAGTTTCATCGGCGCCAGCCTAGACAGATCCGGATGCCAATACCCAGCAGCACCCACGTATGGCACAAACCCGCGTATGGACAGCACCTTGCCCGCCCGGTCAAGCATTTCACGCCCGACAACTCCATTCGCGCCCAAAACGCCAAGCTCAACGCCTGAATCACTGAAAAGCCTAAAGTCCATTCCACGCAATCCTCTAACCAAGTTGACTAACAACCGGATAACATAATGCCTCCGTCTGGCATAGGGTACGGATAGAGGTTCCACGCATTGGTTCCGGAACTGTTAGAGAAGGGAATGCGGGCAAAAAGGGGGAGGCGGCTTGTTGTCGGGTGTTGGGTGAATTGTCCACGGGCAATTACAGTCTGTGATTGTACGGAAGGATTGGGGACGACAGGAGGCAGCGTGCTGTCCCATGGTGTTTTTCCCTTTTGGTGGTTGAATGTTGTAAATACCTGTAAATCAGTATGTTATGATATAGGAGACTGTATGAAGGCAAGTTTTGCTCTGGATTTCGGAAAGGCCGCGGACGGATTGATTCCTGCAATCGCACAGGATTGGAGGACGGGCGATGTCCTCATGGTAGGATTCATCAACCAGCAGGCATGGGAGAAGACTCTTGAGACGGGGCATGCAACCTATTGGAGCAGGAGCCGGAAGAAGTTGTGGACGAAGGGGGAGTCCTCTGGAAATCTCCAGGTTGTGAAGGAGATTCTTGTGGATTGCGACCTGGATACAGTGATTTACAAGGTGGAGCAGATTGGTGGCGCGGCGTGCCACGAGGGCTACCCATCCTGCTTTTTCAGGAAGGTGACCCCAAACGGGGAACTGGAGGTCATCCAGTCACGAGTATTCTCTCCGGGTGACGTATACGGCTCCGGAAGGTAGAAACGCGCGCCGCATTATTTCGCCGGCGGCTGGCATTCCACGCCCCAACGCCCAAGCCCGCGATACGGACAGGCCGACATGCCGCAATCGATGCTCCCCCCTCGACGAATCAGGCGGGGTGGGCATCGCAAATCATTATTTTGACGACTTTGTTTCCGTTTACTTGAAATCTGTGCGGGGGGCGGCATCTTGGGGTGGGCGGTCGGGGGAATAAGTGTATTCCCCCTCCCTTCACCCCAAGATGTACCCACCATCCGGAGGACATACGCGCGCGAGCGCGCACAATCCCCGATGCCGGAACCAACACATTGCGTGATGACTGGTGGCCTGTCCTGGTGTCATGTCCGGTTTCATCGGGCATTTACATGGCGGTGGTCGGTCGGTGCCCTTGCGGCCTTTGCTTTTGGAGAGGGTGGGCGTGTCAGTCGGCTGTTTGACGGAAGACGGATTGTCTCCAGTCATGGAAATGACAGAGTTGGATGCAATTCGATTATTTATATAACTATCTATGTTTATGTAAGTTATGGCTTGACGGAAGAGTTGGTGGCGGTATTTTAGCCCCGTGGCGTCCGAGGGGTTCGGATGATTTCCAGGGAAGTCCATTTTCAATCAGGAGGAGAGATGAACCGCCGACTTTTTCTTTTTCTATGTGTTTACGCAGTGATATCCCTTCGCGGAGCGGTCTGGCACGTATCCACGACCGGCTCTGACGACCGCAGTGGCCTGAGTTGGCGCCACTCCTTCAGGTCTGTCGGCCATGCGTTGGAAGTTGCCTCGCCGGGGGACGAGATATGGATTGCAGCGGGATGCTACGAACCTGCGGTCTCATCCGGCGTAATCATGCCGTCGGGCAGTTTTCGCCTGAAGTCAGGGGTCTCCCTTCGCGGGGGCTTTTTCGGGGACGAGCGTGACGAGTCGGAGCGTCGTCTCATCGACCGTGACGGCAATGGGGTTGTCGAGGAATGGGAGTATGCGGGGGAGACCATCCTGCGTCTGCCATCCGGGGTAGGCGGCACCATACTTGACGGCGTCGAGGCGGCGTCCATTCCCACTTTGCTTGAGGGATTGACCGTAATGGACGGGAATGCCTTTGGCTCCGAGGGCGGGAGTCTTCATCCAGGCGAGGGTGGCGGCGCCCATCTTCGTGGCGCATATCGTGTAAGCCGTTGCGAGTTTTCGGGCAACAGCGCGATTTACGGCGGTGCCCTGTGGGCTGAGGGCGGAGTTGAGATTGAGAGTTCGTTCTTTTCGATGAACACCGCCGTCCTCTCCGGCGGCGCGGTGCGTCTTTCAGGGGAGGGCGCGTCCATGGTGAACTGCGTCGTCCTCGACAATGGGGATTCTGCCTTGACCTCCTCTGGCGGGGGGCTGTCCTGCGCCCCCGGCGCATCCGGCGAGATTCTCCACTGCACCTTTGCAGGGAACTCCTCAAGAAATGCAGGCAGTTCAGTGGAGTTGTCCTCCGGGATGTGGATGTGTTCCTCGGTTGTCTGGGGCGGTTTTGGGCATCCACAAAGTGTCCTGGCTCAAAATGGGGCGCTTATCGACCATTGTGCAACCGAGTCGGGCGGCTTTCCGGGGGTATTCGCGGAGGGTGGAGTCCTTTTGGAGAAGAGGAATTCGGGCAAGGGAGGCGTGGATGTGAACGAGAACCATCCGGACCACCTCTATCCGTGCTTCTCCAACCCCTCCTTAGGAGACTTCCGGCTGGGTGACGGGTCGTCGTTGATTGGACGGGGGCGTCGGACCGAAGGGACTCCCCGCGTGGATGCGGCGGGCATGGTCCGTCCTCCGACTCCGTCGATCGGCGCCTACGATTCGCACCATCTGAGGAACATCGCGATTGACCTGTCGCTTTCGGCTCCCCTGTACTTCGGCCTGACGCAGGAGCTTCTACTGAGGTCCAGCGAAGAGCTGGCGGAAAGCCGTCTTTTCCTGACGGACATCTCGGTCGCCTCCCTTGACGGAATGGACTTGACCTCGCTTCATGCCGGCGAGACCGAAGTCCGGGTGGAATATGCGCCTGCGGGCAGTGACGCCTCGCCTGGCCTGGCGACCTTCAGGTTTCCGATGCGACGCCGTCCCATTTCAGTCGCGGCGGACTCCATCGAATGGAATCCCGGCGTGAGCTCGTTTCCAGAGCTGACCTGGCGCCTGACAGGTGGCGAACTACTTTCCGGCCACAGGCTCTCCGGCACGCTTTCCACATATTCATCCATGGAGACCAGGGGCGAGTCGACCTGCTATCCAATCACGCGTGGCACGCTGGCCGTCGAACCCGCGGAATACTCCGAAGACTACGAGATTCTATTCCAGAACGGCGTGCTTACGGTCTTCTCCACAGACGGTGGCGAAACAGGGGGCGATTCCAACTACGATGTCGGTGAGGAACCCCATGTCGCAGTGGAAATCGTCTACGGAGACACATTGGACGGCGCATCGCAGATCGAGGGGGAGTTCCATGACAAGGAGACCGGCGGGACAATTCCCGGCACCTTCTCCTGGACGCGGGACGGGGAGAGCCTGCCCTGCGGAATCTACGAGCTGGAGTGGACATTTACGCCCGAGGACGAGTCGCTGCCAGGGAAGACGGGGAGCCTTGCCGTGGAAATCCGCCCACGCCCGCTATACGTCTGTCCATACGAACTGTATAGATTCTACCGTTCCGAGAACCCCGAGACCAGGTATCTGCTGGCGAATTTTGCCCCAGGGGAGGACGAGGCGGTCGTCGAGGAGCCCCCCGTCCTCCATGTGGAGGCCGGATATGATTCTCCCGTCGGGAGATACCCCATCTTGATGCGTGGAGGGCGTGCCCCGAACTACGAACTTGTGTTGCGCGAGGCATACCTTGAGGTTGCGCCACTGCCTTTGGAGGTGGCCATCGAGTCCGCAAGCAAGGAATACGGCAGACCAGATCCCCCCTTCTCGTGGAGAATTCTTACGCCAGGGTTCTCCACAGGCTCCACGCCCCCATTTGAAGTCGTCCGCGAACCTGGAGAGGTAGGGGGAAAGTATCGCATCTACGCCAGGAGCCTTGACAGCAACTACAGCGTATTCGGCGGCGATGCATACCTCACCATCGGCCTGGTCTTTCCTGCTTACGATATTAAGGTGGAGCCCCTTAAGCCGTTGCAGACATTGCGTGAACTCCAGGTGAAATCTGAATTCCTCGATCCATATACCCACGAGAGGGTGCCGGGGAGCTTCAAGATGAAGGATGGGTACGACCTTGACACACCGCGCCAGATGATCCCCCAGAACATCTGGTTCGAGTTCACTCCGGATGACCCTGGTCACTATTATGGCGTTAAGGTTGCGCCGTGGTCGGAGATCGCAGTTATTCCCTTGACTGTCAAAATCGATGACAAGACGATGGAATACGGCGAGGAGTTTCCGGAGTTCACATGGCATGTGGAAAAGGGGGAGATACTCGAGGGGACCGAATTGCATGCGTCG